>Ga0075124_10000257_pt1 | contig 24815 bp, 33 predicted proteins | sample AntAceMetag02UKS_FD_69809 | JGI IMG/M metagenome (GOLD analysis project Ga0075124, IMG submission 69809) | Saline lake microbial communities from Ace Lake, Antarctica - Antarctic Ace Lake Metagenome 02UKS | ecosystem: Environmental > Aquatic > Non-marine Saline and Alkaline > Saline | place... | reverse complement strand
GACAGCACCGCCAGAGGTGGTTTCCGCACCAGTGCCGACCGCACCTCCGCTGGTGGTTTCCGCACTATCTCCGACCGCACCCCCAGAGGTTGCGGATGCGTAAACCCCTACGGCTCCGCCAAAGGTTGCGGAGGCATTGCCTCCCAACTGCACTCCCCCGTCCCCAGTGATGACATCATCCGTAATTAAAACACCCGTCAGCCCGGACCCATCGCCTGTTGGTGCTAGGACATCCGTGCCGATCACCAGGCCGAGGGTGGCCCGCATGGCCGCGATGGTTGCGTCGTCGAGGATGGTCTCGGCTTCCGGAGTGATGTTGATGGTGCGGATCTCGGTGCCGCCCGAGGCGTTTTCAGAGGGCACGCGGATGTCGTGCTCAGCGGCGGTGGCGCAGGCAGGGAGCAGGGCCGAGAGGCAGAGGGGGGCGGCTAAAGCCAACCCCCTACGGAAGAGGGAGAGATGTATTGGATTTTTCATAACTTAAAAACTGAAAACGGGTTAATTGGGAACTGGCGTCAGCTATTATCGAAAGTGTCGGTCGGGAGGATCTGGATCCATGTGTCGGTCGCGATGCACTCGTATTTGATGTTGTTGGCGGCGTCGTAATACCACTGGCCTGACGTGCCGGGGGAGTCGTTGGCCTCGGGGGCTGTCTCTACCTCAAGAAATGCGTGGAGGGCGGCGGCGAGGGTGGCGAGGGTCACCCGGCGGTCGGGATCGGCATCGCCGGGGATGACAAGGTAGACCAGGTCCGTTGCGGTCGGTCCGGTGCGGAGAGTGAGTTGCTGGAGTTTGCTATCGGCCATGGTCGGTAATTAGTTGTGATCAAGTCGGAGAGGTTCGCCGGTCCAGTCGAGCCGGAGGAAGCCGCCCTGGTCGAGGAGGAGGAAGGTCGCGGGGTCGAAGCCGGTCGTCGACAGCTCATCGGGTTCGGACGGAGTGGCAGGCGTCGGGATTCCGACCGTGGATCCGGCATTGCTGTAAGCCCCGCCGACAACCGAGACGGTCTCCATGATGGTGCAGGCACAATCGGGGACATGCTGGAGACCGAAATCGACGAGGTGGGCGTTGATCAGCGTGGTCGTGATGCCGCTGTCGACGATGGTTAGGGTCTGACCGCCGAGCGGGAGTTCCGTGGGTCGCGTCCATTGATAAGTCCGCGCCAGAGCCAGTGTCGAAAACTCCCGGCGGATCACCCAGGACAAGGAGTGAGACAGCCCTTTGCCCCCGTAGAGCTTGGCGGCGCTGGCCCCGATCGGCCTCGAGACGTTCGGTTGCACGGGCGTCCGGCGCGATCCCGGCTCCGACTCCACGAGGTCACCCTTGCTGACAAGGGTCACCCCGCCGAAGCTGATCGAGAATGTGGATTCGTGGGCCATTTTTTAGGAGGCAGGAGACAGGAGTTAGGAGACAGGAGTTGAGAGGGAGATTGTTGAGAGGTTGGGAGGTTTGGACTTCTTGCCCGATCAACACGCGGACCCGGCTAAGCGGAAGCGGTGAATCCTTTCGCCTCGAGGGCGGTGATTTGCCCGGCGGTTAGGAGGGTCTCGGTGTCGGTGTATTCGCCGTCGTCGGGGGAGGATCGATCCGGGAGGGCGGCGATGATCTGATCGACCCAGTCGCCCTGGGCACAACCGGCACCGAGGACGAGGGAGTCTACAGCGCTGGGGATGACGAGCTCGGCGAAGGTCAGCCCCGCTCCGGCGGCGAAGAGCGTGAGGGTGGCGAGGCTGGCTGCCGCACCTGCGCGGATGCGGGCGGTGAGTGCTCCGGCGAGATCGAGGTTGATGTTGTCGGGATCTCCGTAGCGGGCAACGGTCTCGACCGGCACGGCGGCCGCACCGGTCACGGCGATGGATATGGGAGCGTCAGGAGTCGAGACTCCAGAGCCGGGAGGTGTGATTGGATCAGGCATGGGAATTAGGATTTAGGAGTTAGAAGTTAGGAGATGGATACAGCTAGAGGGGAACCCCTCCACCGGCTGGCGCCGGTCCCCCTCCCCTGCACGCAGGGGAGGAGTCGATAGCCGGGAACGGTTTTAACTCAGGTTTGAGAACCTACCGACGTTGAGGTCGCTCTGGAGGATCATGGCGGTGAGGACTGGCTTGGTGACGCTTTTGCTCGCGGTCATGTCTGCCACCGTGAACTCGCACCATACGTCGAAGACGTTCACGAGCTGATCGTCTGCGGCGTTGTATTGTTGGACCTTGAGCCAGCCTTGCTGCTTCTGGCTCTGGGAGCCGGGGATGTAGTTGCCCTGGGCATCGGGCTGGTTGGCTCCCATGGCGAGGGCGAGGATGAAGTCATCCATGTCCTGGCAGGTGAGCGCGATGGAGACGCTGGTGCTCTCGATGGTCGAGCGGCGGGGCTTGTAGCCTCCGGGGGTGGGGGCATAGTGCTTGGTCTCGCCCTCGTAGGAGGGACTCGTGGCGGCTTGCTCGATGACGCCGAGGTTCGTCCAGTTGGCCTCGGGATCGTTGTCCGGCTTGGCCGATTTGGAGACGGTGATGCTGTCGATGATTTCGCCAGAGAGGGCGATAAAGGCATGACAGCCGATGATAGGTAGTTGGATCATGATTATTTAGGTTTGGATGGTTGAGAGGTTGGAAGGGAGATGGTTTAGAGGTTTGGAGGTGCTGAGGTTTAGAGGTTGGGAAGTTCAGAGGTGTTGAGGTTGGGACTTCTTTAACCCCTTAACCCCTTAACTTCTGAACGTGTTAACTTCATAAGTGTTCTTTGAGGCGGAATGTGACAGCTAGGATGTTGTAGGTTTTGCTGGGGGTTTTGTCCCAGCCGGTAAATTCGAGGCGGGCGCTGGCGTCGGGGCGCTGGCGGGGTTTGAAGAGGTTGATGGAGCGGATGAGCGAGACCATCAACGTGGAGCCGAGGGGGTTGCCCGCAGAGGCGCGCAGGAGTGGCACAGTCCAGATCGAGAGTAGATACTCGCTGTCGAGAGAGAGAACTCCAGGCTCGGTGGGGCGGCCCTGCAGGATGTCGACAATGAGGACGCCGCCCTCGCCCTTGCCGATGCCAGCGTTGATCTCGGTCTCCAGGTCCTTATCGCGGTTCACGACAGTGCGCAGGGTGTCAAACCCGGAGATGGTATCGCACTTTGCAGCGATAATATCGGCGGTCTCGAAGAGGTCTGTATCGATCGAGGGCATTAGTTGAGTTCGCGGCTGATCATGAGGTTGATGTAGTCTTCTCCGGCATCGGCGGCGGCTGTGAGAAGGTCGTCATCGCTCGGCAAGACGGTGCGGTCGGCTTTCTGGGTAACCTTCTCCACCAGGGCGTAGAGGACGCGGACTTTCTGGCCGGGCTCCACCCCATCCGGGTATTCGAGCTCGCTATACATAACGCCGGTGCCCTTGCGGCGGTTGACGATGGCCCGGAGCTGGAGGCTCTCGTAAACCTCGGCAGCGCGGATCCCTTTAAGCTCGTCGACCACGGGAATGGCGAGGAATCCTCCGTCTTTGGCTTCGATGGTGCCACCGAGAAGGCGCTGACGGATCCCGCGGGGGCCGGTGACTTCGACGCGGGCCTCCGTCTCGCTGGCGACGGAGCGGGTGGCATCCCTGGCCTGGGCGTAGAACGCTTTACGCCCGCCCGCGCCTCCGGAGGAGTTGCGGGTGAGAGCGAGCGACAGGAAGTGCTCACGCACCTCCTGGCGCACACCCCCCGCCAACGCGCGATGCAGATCGCGGCCGGGCTTCGCCTTTTCGGCGATGGCCCGGAGGCGACTCCGGATTTCGTCGGAGTTGGAGTCTATGCTTACGGAGAGGGACATTGGGAAGTTTGAGAGGTTTAGAGGTTGGCCAGCTTGCTGGTCCCGCTTAGCGGGATTTAGAGGTTGGGAGGCTTACAGAATGAGATTGCACGGATTGTGCAGGTGTGTTGCATTGTGGGTTCCAGTGGAGATATACTCCGCGGGAAACACGGGCCGGGGCCGGGCTTTTAGCCGGGTGCCCGGCCTCTTTATAGTTACTCGGCAGCATAGGTGCGCTCCTTGCCCCGGCGGGCTTTTTCGAGTTGGTTGAATTTGCTGGTGAAGAAGTTATCGACGACGCCCGAGGGGCGGGCGAAAACGACGAACCCGCGCACGCCTCCGGTCGCTGTGGCGAAGGTATTGAAGAATGCCCGCTGGGTGCCTTGATCCCATACCTCTATCGGGTTGGTCAGAGTGGCCTCGGCGCGGGCGAGGTAGGATGCCCGCTGGAGCTCGTCCGACTTGCCCGACCAGTGCGAGAGGGTCTCGTCGTTGAGGACCAGGGTGCGGCCGGTCACGTCCTCGATCTCCACACCAGCTTGCAGGCGGGCGATGGCCGCGGCGGGGTCTGTGATCGGTGGATCCGGCAGAGGGGCGCGAAGATCCTTGAGCTTAGCCAGCCCGAGGCTCGCGGCGCTGCGGGAAAAGTCCGGAGCGAGCTTGACCATGTCGTCTCCTTCAAACTCGGCAATGCCAGCGAGCTGTTCGGCGATGGCCCGCCGAAGTGTGGCCTGGCGGATCGGCAGGGAGAGCTTCGTCTCCTCGTCGAGCCCGCGGGTCTCGGGGATCATGTCATCGGCCTCCGAGAGGAGCCCGGCTGCTATGGCATCGGCCCGGCGCACAGAGCGGAGCCCCATGCCGGATTGGAAGTCGAACGGTGGATACGGATAGCCGAATCGGCTGAGCGTGGGCCATACGGGGGAGTTGGTCAGCGCGATGAGGCGGTCTTGCCATTGTGTGCCTCCGGCGGCGAGGAAGCGCTCGCGCCAGTTTTGCCGGGGTTCCCGCCGGTTCTCTACGCGGATCAACTCCTGCGCGGGCCAGAGGTTAAGGTCTACGGGATCCTGCCCCTGCTTCCATTGGCCGTAGCCGCGAGCAAGGCCGACGTTGGTCTCGAGGAGGACGTTCTTCCGGGCGAGCGATCGGAGGTCGGTGAGGTCGGGCGAGAAGGTTTCGCCATCGTAGCCCACGGAGTCAAGATACTGGTCGAGCTTGAGTCGGGAGCTGGCGAGGTCAGTCTCACCGCGGATGAGTCCGTCGATCAGCCCATCGGCCTCTTCCAAAAAGCGCACGTCGGTGACGGCGGCCGAGAACATCGCCCGCTCGCGCACTGCCGGCGAGAGCCGGGCCAGATCCTTCGTCCGGAGCTGGGTCGGGAGGATGCTCTTGGCCTCGCGGCTTTCGAGGGCCTCGGCGTAGGGTCTGGCTGTGTTGAGGATCATTTGGTTGGGATTTTTGTTGAGAGGTTTAGAGGTGTTGAGGTTGGGTGATTGAAACTTTTTAACGTCTTAACGTCTTAACTTCTTACAGGAGGCCGTCGGTGCCGCGGCGGTCGTATTGGCGGGTGCGGTCGGTGATGAGTTGTACGCCGCCGGTCTGCTGGATGTCGGCGGCTGTGGAGATCGGGTCGTCAGGCATCTCGACGTCGAACTTGCAGCTGGATACCTGGTCGAGAACCTTGCGGGCGTTGTTGGCCATGCGGACTTGCGCGTCGGTGAGTTCGAGGGCCTGGATTCGCATCTGGGACTCCTCAATGATCAGGGCACAGGCGTGCCGCTTCAGGACGGGTGGAATGGTGGTCGTGGTGGCCGAGAGCCGGTTGCTTTTGCACTGTGCGACACGGGTGCGGATCTCGCGGGTAATGTCCGCAATCGACTGCGCTACCGGATCATCCTGCCCGGTGGCAAGAGCGGCCGTGCGCAAGGCGGCGATCTGGGCTCCGACGAGGCGGTCTTCGAGGTCGGCGATGGTTATGGTGATCCACATGGGAAAGGCGGGAAGTCATCGGTCTCACGACCGATGCTACGGAAGAAAGTAAAGACACCCCGGCCCGATCGCTCCCCTGCGTGGGGGAGCGTCGAGGCGGTTGGGCTATCGGTCCGGGGTGTCATTGGGTTGAACTATTGGTTCGGACTAAACCTTAGCTGTTGGCCGCGGTGCTCTTACGGATGCCATCGGCGCTCGTAGCGATCTGGCGCGAGTAGTGCTCGACGGATACGTCCGTGTATTTCGCGTGCTCTTCGATGTAGACGCGCAGGCCGCCGTCGCCGAGTTCTTCGCTAACGAAACGCTTGATCGAGGATGGGTCATCCATCTCCGGATCCTGCATGGCGTAGTAGGTGAAGATCCCGCTGCCGAGGATTTTGGCCTTGCCGGAGGCCGTCGTGTAGACGGGGTCGACGAGGATGATGCGCTCGAGGCCGAGGCGGTTGGCCACGTTTTCCGGCGTGGGAGACATGCCACCGATCGCACCGTCATGGGCCTCGACGAGGTCCTGCAGGTAGTTCCATGCCGTGCGGCCCCAGACTTGCACGTTCGGGTAGATACCGACTGCGGTCTGGAATGATTGCACGTCCTCGCGGAGGTGAGCGTAGGGGTTGAGCAGCGGATCCGCAGCTGGGTTCCAGGTGCGGTTTGCGTTGGTATCGTTCGCCTCAAGGAGTGCGACCGACCGGCGTAGCTCGCTCCGGAGGAGGCGGTTGATGAGCAGACGCACGGTGCGCTGCAGCTTCGCTTCGCTCGCTCCCTCTGCATCGTGGTCGAGGCGGACGGTCAGCCCCTTGTTGTGGAGGCGGCTTTCCTGTTCGTCTCCCGAGTATTGGACCCGCTTGAAGTCCGCACCCACGGCGCGGACGTCGTCGGAGTCCGAGAGGAAGAACTCGGAATTGGTTCCTCGACGGAAGCTGAAACGCATCGGGGTGGGAACTCCGGGAGCAATGGATTCGAGGAGCGCGAACAAGTCGTTTTCCTCAAAGTATCCGACACCGTAAGCGGTGAGCTCTTCGTTTAAGTTATCCGCTTCGAAGCGGGAGGCGGCATTGGCCGCGGCGATGACACCGGGAGTAAGGCTCCCATTGTCTACGGCGAGGACTGCTAGGGCGTTGGCGACTGCCAACGGATTGATTGATTTCTTGGACATGTGTAGTTGTCGTTTAGGTGTTGGAGATGGAGGGTGAGATTACTCGGTGACGGTGACCGCAACCGGGGCGTGGTGAGCGACTTCGATCAAGTCGCCATCGCCACCCGAAGAGGAAACGGAGGTGCCCACTTTATAGTAGGTGCCCGCAGCGACCGGCAGCTCCTGCACTTTTCCTGCAGCGGCGGTGTAGAGGTCGACATCCGCGTCAATGGCGGCTCCGGTGACCATCAGCAGAGTGCTCGGCGAGATGCCGAGCAGCTCGACCGCCTTTGGGTCGCTCCCCAGATCAGCGGTTTCTACGATATCCGGCACGGGGCCGAGTGGTTTCTCCTCCGCCCCGCAGATGTCGCATTCGTTGTCCTCGGTGCCCTGTTTGACCAGGAGGTGTCGGACGGTGAGAGCGCTCTCGGAGAGGCGGCTGAGCTGGGTATGAGTGCCGGCGCCTACGTTGGCGGCGACGAGGATGTCGAACCCGCTGCGGGCCGACCGGATTAAGAGGAAAGCGAAGAATCCCAGTGCGAGAAACATCGCGGCGATGATTAGAAATGCGGTATGCATGGTGATTTGGATGTTGGTTGTTTAGATTTTGAGACGTTGAGAGGTTGAGAGGAGCTGGACTATTCGCCGCCCTCCTCTTCATCTGCAGCGGCCATGGCGGCTACGAGTTCGGGGTTTTCCCGCTTGGCCTGGTTCCAGGAGGCGTCCCAGTTCTTGCGGCCATTAGCTGCGAAGATGGTGCGGGCTTTCTCGCGGAGAGAGACGCTGGCATTCGCGGCAGAGAGGCGCTCGCCGGCTTCGCGTTGGCCTTCGACATTAGCGGCGGCTTTCGTTTTGAGCTTTGGCTTCTTCTCGAGCACGGCGTTGGCCGCGGCGGCGAAGTCTTCGGCTCCGATCAGCGTAGTGCGCTCGGCGGTGCGTTCGGCCTCGGGGAGGCGGCCTTCGGAGACCGCGCGGTCGAGAACTAGGTCCGCACGGGCGGTGCGTTCGGCTTCGACCGAGGTGTTGGCGGCGGCGAGGCTGTGGCGCGTTTTATCGTGGGCCGTGCGCTCACTAGTTACGCGGGCGTTGGCCGTAGCCAGATCGTTGCGCAGTTGGTCCGTATCGTTCGAGCGATCGCGCAGGGCGGAGATCGAGGCGACGGCTTCAGTCTCGGAGGGTGCGCCCTCCCCGCCGTTGGCGGCCGCCTCGGCTTGTGCCTCGGCAAAGCCGAGGGCAATGAGTAGCTTTTTAAGCATGGTTTTGTTGGGTTGTGGGTTCTGGTGGTGAGGCGGCGTTGCGGCGTTGGCCGCGCTGCCGGAAATGTTGACCCGCTCGTGCATGCCCACCGAGAGGAGGCGCATGGGGTAAGCTTGGCCGGGGTTCTCTTTGCGGGAGAAGAGGGTCCAGTAGGGCGAGAAGTAGAGCTTGCGACCGGCGGCGCGCAGAGCGTTGCCGGCTGCCGTCCACTCGATCTTGGCATAGAGGCCGTCGTCGCGGGCCTGTAGATCCTCGACGTGACCGTAGGGCGTGTGATCGTCATGCCCTGGCTCTCCGGCAAAGCCGGGAGCATCGGGATGGCCTTCGTAGATCGGCAGCCGCAGGCGGCGCTCGAATACTGGGTTGCCCGCTCCGAGGAGGCGCTGCTTTAGTCGGGTGAGAGTCGACCGGAAGGCGGAGACGAGAGTTTCCGCCTGGGCTTTCTCGAAGATCTGCACCTTGCGCACCCCGGCATGCGGATGACGGCCGTAGCGTGAGAGACGCATCCAGCCATCGGCCGGGTCCACGAGTTCGACGGCGATCGCATTCGCCGCGGAGGGCGCCGAAAATTGCTCGGTTTGTTCGCCGGGGGGGGGATTTTCGGAGTTTGCCGCAGCGGAAAGCAAAAATGCAGGCGAGGTGAAAAACCCGGTAGCGTTGCATTCAAGCGCAAACCCGTTGCATTTTGGTCCAAAGGGGCTGGTTGGTGTGTTGATACCCTTTTCGCCCTTAGCGGCCTTTCTCGGCAGTTTTTTCATCGTTCGATTTCTCCCTGGATGGCTCCTTCGACTAGGGCGGTGCCCTCGATCGCTTCAAAAATGTCGGTGAGGGCGGCGAAGCCCGTGGAAAATTCATCGGCGAGGCCGGCCCTTAACTCGGCGAGGGCGGATTCGCGCTCGGCGGCATCCTCGATCGCGGCGGCTCCGGCAAGGCGGAGAAGAAATTGCTCATGAGAGCGCATGAGACGCTCGCCGATCATCCGTTCCCCCTCGGCGATATACTCCGCCAGCTCCTCCGGGTCGGAGGCATTGGCCGCAGTCTCCGGATCAAGTTCCGGATCTGGTTCGGGTTTGGGGTTCGTCGGGGTGGGCGGAGTTTCATCCCCGGCGAAGGTGCCCCCGCCTACGAGTGGAGAGCCCAGCTCGGGAGTGGGGATGGCGAGGGTCTCGCGATAATCGCGGACGGCGACCGGCACGCCTTTGTCGATGGCCTTATCGAGCTTCGTCTGTTCGGCGATGGCGTTGGTGCGGTCACCCGTCTTTACCTTGATGTATGCGAGCGGCTCGGTGCCGACTCCGAAATGCCAGTCGAGCACATGATTCGAGACGTAGTGCTCGAGGGCCTCTTGGATCGCCATGGCATCGTCGGCCTCGTGGATTTCCTCTTCCCCTTTCTGGTTCTCCGCTCCCACTGAATCCTTGGCCGAGAAGGTCGAGAGATCACTCCCACGCCAGAGGGCGGCCATGCGGCGATCGCAGCGGTCGATCAAAGCCTCAAAGGGCAGCTGCCCGGTAGAGCCAAATGACTCGACGCCGAAGACAGCCCCGCCGTTGTTGTTGTAGAGGAAGGAGGAATTATTGACGATGCCCGAGAGCGCGGCGGCGGCGGCCTGCCACTCTTTTGAGTCAGGGGAAGCATTGACTCCCAGGTGCGGGAGGGGGAAGCCGAACTTCTCGGTGTAGTTCACCCAGTCCCGCATCGGCAGGCTTTTGAACATGTAGAGGATCGAGCAAGCGACCATGATGCCATCGCCCGTCGTGATCATCCAGCCGCCCTCTTCCAGAGGCTGCGCCCCGGCCTCCGTGCCGTTGAGTGAGAAACGGAGGCGACCGGTCGTCATCTCGAAGAACCAAAGGGGGACAAAGCGAAAGGTCGCACGGATACGGCCCGGCTCCGGGTGCCAGATGATTTCATGCACGGCCCTCTTCTTCCCCACGGCGTCGAGCATCTGGCGGCAGAGCATCGCCCAGCCTCCGCGCTCTTCCGGCTCCCAGGCATTCTCGGCGTGGACGTTGTTGAAAAAGCCCTCCAGGACTTCCGCGTGCCGTGCGGCCTCCTTGGTGCGGTCGGTATCGACCTGGACGATCTCCCAACTGTAGGAGCCGATTTTCTTCTTCCGCTTCGGGGCGACCGACATGAGGGTGTCGTCGCGCTCCTCGATCTCCTGCGCCACGTTGGCAAAGTCCCGGAGACGGCCGACGCGCCAGGCATCGATATAGCCGGAGAGCTTGCGCGGCGTAAGCCCCCGGATCGGGTTGAACCGGGTGCGCTTGGCGTGAGCGATAGACTCTGCGGCGAGGATGGACTCTGTTTTATCAGTGGGCATGGCTCAGAGGAGGATGGCCGTGTTGCGACCGGAAAGGGGGTCAATGTGGGTTGAGCGGGAAACAGCCGGGCTGGCGGCGGCAAAGGGGGCGCTGCTTTTCCCGGCATGCAAAGCCAGTGCAAGCGCCCAGAAACGGTCACTGTGGCCACTATCGTCCGACTCGGCCGTGAAGCGGATATTTCCCGCGGAAGTGGTTTCCTTGCGGATCTTGCGCAGGTCGGCCTCCAGATCCGCATCGCGGGGGATGCGGATCGAGCGGTCCTCGAAGGCCTTGCGCACCGGATAGGCCAGCTCTTCCTTCACGGGACCACTAAACCGCACTGCCTCCACCCGATAGGTGCCAAAGCGTTCCTGCGCCCGCTCGGCGAACTGCATTCCGAGGCCAGTCGAATCGATGCAACAACGCCGCATGCGCGGAAGACTCAAGATCCGGTAAAGGATTTCCTCCTGGCGCGAGAAGGGCATGTTTTGCAAAACCTCAATGCGCCGCGTGAAGGCCATCCCGCCCGTGCGCTCGACGAGGTAGAATACCGTGAGGTCTTTCTTCCGCCCGATGTCGACACCGAGGTAGAGCTCGCTCTGCGAGTCCTGCAAGTCGGCCAGGGATCGCTCCCATGCCTCGCTGATCGGGTAGGTGCAACCATCGATCAGCTCGTAGGGGAGGAAGGCGCTGGCATCGTCCGACGGCACGCACATGTACTCCTGTTGGAAGGAATCCTCCGAGGCACTACCGGCGCGGATAAATTCGAAGTAGTCTTGCTCGTCCATCTCCAGTCGCTCGTCGCCAGCGGGGAGGCGCTGTTGCAGCTTGTAGAGAAGACCCTGGTCGAGAGCATCCTCCAGGGTGACGCTGTGCAGGGAGATGCCCTTGGGGTTACCCCCGTCGCGAACCTCTTCAATGAGTTTGTTGAAGAAATTTTGACGACCCCGGTGGGTCGAGAAGATCGCCATCTGCCCGCCCCAAGTGATACCGGGGTAGGCAATCTCGTAGAGAAGTTTCGGGTCTTTGTGCAGGGCAAACTCGTCGAGCTTGCGGGTGCCACGCTTGCCCGCCTGGGCATCCGGGTTGGAGGATAGGGAATTGATTGTGTGGCCGTTGTCGAACCGCTGCACGTAGGCGGAATGCTTCCCGCCCTTGTCGTCGGTGATGTCCTGGAGGCCGAGCGCCTGCGAGCCGCGCTGGTAGTAGGATGCCCAGAAGCGGCAGTCATCGAGGTAGAGCTTGGCCTGTAACTCGTCGCGGCTGGAGACCCAGCAATCGTTCGGGCCGAGGAAGGTCTGCTCCATCGAGTCGAGCGCGTCCGACCAGGTCCAGCCGATCTGGCGGCTCTTCTCACCCACCTTGAGGCGGGAACGGTCGCCGCGCCATGCTTCCTGGTAGTGCAAGAGCATCCGCTCCGGATGGTGCGGAATGCACTTGGCGCGCCCAAAGGCTCCGGCTGTCGCGGTCTTACTCATATCAGCAAGCCCTCCCTGATCTTCTGAAGGCGCTCTTCAGGGGTCAGCCCGTCGTCGGTATCGAGATCATTTGTGAGCTGGTCCAGTTTCGCGGCTTTCTTTTCCAGCATACGCACCCGGCGCTTTTCGAGGCTGAGTTTATCCGACTGCAATTGAAGTTTCTTGGACTCCCCGATGACCTTGACCAGATTCACTAGTTCGCCCACATCCGCATCCTTGGCGACAGCGAGGTTAAAGGCCCGTTGGCCGATGGCCGTCAGCGTGGCCTCGTCGAAGTCGTTCTCGCTCTCGCGCATCACGCCGACGATCTCCTCAGCTACCCCGCGGGCCTTGCGGAAGCGCAGGGAGAAGCACTCCTTCTGCCAGAAGTCGGCAACCGCTCCGTAGGAGGTCGACACGCCAAACTCCGACTTGAGGCGCTTCTTCGCGGCCTCGTAGGAGATCCCCTCGTCGACCAACCAATCCGTCAACGCCGTGCGCTGATCGGGCGGGAGGTTGCGGAGCTTCGCGTCGCTTCTGGGTTTGCGGGCCATGGTTGTGATTAGGCGGCGTTGTTGAGGAGCCAGGCTTCGCCCTCGACTCGGATCGTGTAGGAGAGTCCCCGGTCTTGTTGCACGGAGAGGATGTACCGGTCCTGCTCACAGGCGGCGATCTCCGCATCAAACTCAGTAGGAGTCAGGCGGGGCACGTCGAGCGCCAGGCTCGACTGCAGGTGAGCGCCGAGGACCACGTAAGGCTTGCTGTTCAGCAGCCCCTTGAGCAGAGCACGGCGGATTAAGAATTGGCGGCTAGTCATGGCTTCTGAGTCCTTTGAGGAGTTCCTTGTTTACGGCGCGTTGCTCGCGGGCGAACTCGCGGAAGTCGGCACCGAGGAGGTTGGCGGCATCGGTCTGCGCCTTGCTCTGCACCTCCAGCCGGGAGATGCGCGAGGCCTGCTTCTCCACATCTTCGTGGATCTCTTTGCGCGAGCGGGCGGCCCCCGTCAGGCGGGCATCGAGTAGCCCGTGATCCTTCTCGTAGTCGCTCCTCTCCACAAAGCGCTTCACCGCCTCGACCGAGAAGGGCTGTGGGTTTCGATCCTTGCCGAATGCTCTCATGATTCCGTTGTAGATCCACAAGCACGCACCCAGCCCGAAGAGGAAAGCGGCGATGGTGTCGGCGTTGTTGATAAAGTCTGGCATGGAGGGAGGTTTAGAGGTTCAGAGGTTTGGTTGGATCAGGGGATGATTACGGTCGGCTCGACGATGGTCGGCGGAGTGCTCAGAGCTTGGCTCGCGATGTTGTTGTTGCTCTCGATCACGGCCTTCCCGGCGTCGTAGATGAAGTAGCCGAGGGCGACTCTTGCAGCTATGCCGAGGGTCTGCTCGTAGGCGGACTTGGGCATGAAGTTGCCAGTCTCGCCCCAGTAGCTTTCCAGGAGGGCGAGCTTCTCGGTCTCAGCGACGCGGCGGTCTCCCCCGCCAGCGGCGAAGCGCTGCGGATCGATGTCGACCGGCACGGCCCCGGCGTTGCGCACAAAGGTGCCAAACTCGACACGGGCTCCGGGCTCCAGGGTGACGATGCTACCACTACCCGCGGCCCCTCCGACACCAAGCCGCGTGGTTTTCGTCACCGTTACGGTTTTATCAGGGGCGGTCGAGGTTGTCTCAGTGATCTCCCCGCCGAGCGAGAGGATCGCCGTGTCCTTGCGGGCATTGAGAGCGGAGTCCTTATAGTCCATCGAGCGGTCAAAGCCTGTCTGGCAGCCGGTAAACAAAAGGATAGGGATAAAAAGGAGCGCGGACTTCAGTCCGCCCCGTAGGAGCGGCTTGACGACAGGAGGGCGTGGGTAGCGGTTTGCCATTTTGGTATCAGTTGTGGAGGATGGGACCGAGCTGCTCATTGCGGGGCGGTTCGGAGGTAATTCGCCTCGCCTCCTTGAGGGCGAGCCCGTGGTAAGAAACAGAGTCGTCGATCGTGCAGTGGACCGTGCCGGGCACGTAGATGCCGGCATGGATCTCGGTGATCGCCTCGAGCGGATCGCCAGGCGTTTCAGAGTAGCGCATCTCGGTTACGGGCTCATGAGCCCGCGGGCGGTTGCCGTCCTGGCGCAGCCAAAAGACATCGTCGACGTTGGCGGGCACGCGGATCTTGAGTCCGGGCACAAGAACCAGCCATCGGCCAAAAATGGTGTAGGAGCGGTAAACCGGATCACAAAGCACCGCCGTTTCAATGCGCCTGCCGAGGCGATGCAGAGCCCGTGCAAGCTTGATAAAACCATGCCCAGCTCCCCAACTATAGGCGCATACCAGGATGCGGACATCGGGCGCACTCTCGCGGTCGACCATTGCGGCGATCTCGTCCCACCGGTCATCCCAGACCCGAGGCGTCTGCACGCAAACCACCTCGGAACTGTATCGGCGCAGCTTGCGCCAGAGAGAGATGGTCCCCGAGTGCTCTCCCAGCCCCTCCGTAAAACCGGAGATGGTAAACATCCAAGCCTCTATTGGCTTCCCCGTCATATAACCTTCTCCTCCGTAGCATCGGTCGCCAGACCGATGACCCTACCGCCGGGGCCATCCTCATGGGCGGGCGGACGCGCGTTCGTCCAACGGATCAACACGCCAGAAAACGGCAGCCCGTGTTGGTGCTCGAACCATTGCCGCATATCTTCCCAGCATGAGAAGCCATCAGCCACCGCGAACGATCCTCGCGGAACTTGCACGCGGAGATTGACCGACGATTCCGGCAGTAGCGTCACCCCATCGTTGGTGATTTCGATGCGATCCACATGCGTGATTATCCCCTCTGCCAGCATCTTTTGCTTACTGCGATACGGCTTGTCAGACCATGCGCGGAGGCTGATGTGGTCGCCAGTTTTCGGCATCCGTTTCGGTGTAGGCCGCACCGTTTGCGTCTTCTCTCCGCGCTCCACGAGTCCCGCGAATTGCGGCTTGAACATCCGCACGAAAGAGGACGAACAAGACGCTCCTGGACAACCCCTACCAGCCTTCTGGTTGGTGTTACATAAAGCCACACCGGGGGCGCGGCCTGCAGAGCCGTAGCCGCCCCCGGAGTCCCTTGGGCCTTTTTGGAAATTCAATCCAGCATCATGCATCGAGCATCCGCGCGAAGCGCATCGAGCATTGCGGCTCCGCCGCAAAATGGTCGCCACCGCGCACGCCTGGGAACCTACCCCATAGATCCAGGCAATGAATAATTGTGCACGGCGGCGGTAGAAAGTAAGCCCGCCGATAGTATTCCCACAAGGGGCGGTCCCGGACCCATTAACTCCGGGGGCGTAGCATCGGGCGCGCAGACCGATGAGGGGGCGGCGGGCTTGGGCCGAGCCTCTGCGGTCCTGCCGCGCGGCTATCGACCGTAAAAGGTTCCATCCGCTCAGGGGTGATCCTCCCCCGATACGCTTTGAGCCACTTGTGTCAGCAAGGAAGGTGTTGGCCCGGCGGGGGGAAATGAATACCAAAACCCCGCTCACAACGGATGGGAAAATGAAAAATGACAAATGCCCAATGAAAGATGAAAGATAAAAACTCATGCCGACACCTCCTGCCGTGGGTGGGTTGCTTTAGCGCCCGCCTTCCCCCTCATCCCATCAATGACCTGGGTCATGATAAGAGCCCTCTCGGCATCCGGGAGGCAGAGCAGCAACTGCGTGGCGAGCGTGGCGGCCATACCCGGCGAATAGACCAGTCGAAAGTAATGTCCCGCATCGACCGAGTTGAGGACCGCCACCGGGGAGTCCACCTTCGGCTTGCCATTGTGCCGCAGCGTGCGGCTCACCGCGATGCAATGCACCTGCGAGGTGATCGTCGACCTTGATTTGGGCTCGACTTTCGCGACGGCGCGCAGGTAGCTTTCGGATGTGGGTGGCATTGACGTCGCACAGCCTACCAGCCCAAAGCATAAGGGCCTAACGCCCCATTACCACCATTGCTTCTATTGCGGTTTTTTCGCTTTTAGGCACAAAAAAGCCCCGCGTTTGCGGGGCTTTTTTGTGGGGGGTTGCGAGATGATCAGATCATTGCCCAATCATAACCTGCCCGCCGATACTGAGGTAGCGGCATTTCCAATCGTCTCCTCCGGTATACTCGACCACCGCATTTACCTGATTGCGGATCTGCGCTCCAAAAGCGTTTTGACTGTCTACCTGAGCCAGCACTACCCAGCTGCCGTCCGGCTGCTTTTGCGCGCGCCACTCCGACCAAGGCCAATCCGCACTCGCCGGGGCCAGCAGATGCCGCTCGGTAAAGACCTGCGTCATAGTATAGGCCATGGACTCGGTGTCTTGGCTCCGCGCTGCCTCTTTTCTTTCGCTTCCAACTACCTTGTTCCCGCCCGACGGGCTGGATAGCTGAATAAAAATAAAGAGCATGACCACAACCACAATCCCCGCAGTAATGACAGTGGACATAGGCTCCGCCTTCTTGTCAGGATTTGGGAGTTTCGGGGGCTTCGGATTATATCCGCCGGGGCCTGTGTATCCGGCGATGCCTTCTGATTTCTTCCTCATGGGTTTTTCGGTTCAAACGGCACAATCACGCCGTCTTTCGGGGTTTCGGGGCCGAGCCTACTAATATTTCTAGGCGTCCGGTCTTCTCAACTCTATCGAGATAATCCTGCAATGCGTGGCGAATCAATGCGCTACTCTTGATCCCAGACTGATCGGCAAGCCTCTCCAGCCGGGCACGAGTTTCCTCGTCCAAGCGCACCGTGATTCCATTTGCGAGCCCCATTGGGATCAGTTGTAGCGCAAAAATTTTAGACAAATCAACTTTTTTCGAGAAAAGAGGAGTTGACAGTCTGCGTTACATTGCGCTACAACGTAACGCATCATGAAGCAACGATGCCGCACTCTTAACACTCCACTAAATCTGCGGGTAGACGCGGAGACCCGGAGACGGGTGGAACAACTTGCCCGGATTCATGGAGTGAAAAGCTCCGACATTGTCCGGTTTTCTCTAGCCGCGAAGATTCCTGAATGGGAACTCCGAGGCGTTCGCCTAACCACCGCCAAATAACCACCAAGAAAAATGAAGCAGAACAAAACCAGCCAATCGCAAACCGAAAAACCGGAGATCGCGCGTCTGCAGGCCATCAAAGCAGACCTGTAAAACGACCTCAAGTCCACCGACGCCAAGATCCAAAAGATCGAAAAGAACGCTGAGCTGAGGGACCGCCATGAGAGCGCCACGTCGAATCCAAAACAAACATCCTAACTACCATGTCACTCCGAAACAACACCGCTAATGGCGGTTCCTCTCCAGCGCCTTGTTCGGTGTCTTGGATCAACGCAACCACGGATCTCCCAGATGAAGAAATGACCGTCCTTATAGCCCTCAATGATGGAGAGGTTTGGACGGGATTCCGCGAAGATGGCGAGTGGCGCTACGTCTCCGCCGATCCGGTCGAACAGGGTGAGGGGACATTCGTGACCCACTGGGCCGACTTCCCTTCTCCACCGAACCGCCAAGTTGAACTCGATCCGCGAGACCTGTGTATCTAAAAGATACATCAGGTGGACAGATTCGCGAGATAGCCTGCGTTACCGAAATTGGACTCTACGAGCTAATTTTCCGCTCTCGCACCGAGGCCGCCAAGCGTTTCCGTCGCTGGGTTTGCGAAGTGATCCGAGAGATCCGCCTCAAAGGCTACTACATCCATCCCGGCTTGAGCTACCGCAACCTCTCAACTTCTTAACCTCTCAACATCTCCAACAATCTTCAATGCCAACCGTCCAACAGGAACTCCCCTTCGCCTTGCTCGATATGCACGGCAAGAGCGTGCTGACGGTGCGCGAGGTAGCGGAGCGGCTCCACTGCACAAGGCAGCATGTGAGCGACCTGATCGCAGCCGATGAGCTCGCGGCCGTGAACATCGGCAAAGGCCAATCCCGCATGGCGGCGCGGATCCCGGTCGAGTCCTTCCGCGACTTCGTCCTCCGCTCCATGACCTGTGAGTTTGCAGTAAGCCCCATCCGCCACATGCCCACCCAAAGCCTAATCCGCTGGCACCAGGAACTGACGAAACACTTAAAATCAAAAGGGGTGCGGGTATGAACGACAACCTCAAGTTCCCCAACCTCTAAACCTCTAAACCTCTAAACCTCTCAACGTCTCAACGTCTAAACCTCCCAACTTCCTCCTTATGCCCACCAAAACAAAAAAAACACCGCCCGTAGCATCGGTCGCCAAGACCGATGACCAGCCAGCCCAGGGCATGTTCGCCAGAGGCCCCAACACCAAGAGCGACCCCCATTCGCCATCCGCTATTAGCCCTTCGCCATCTCCATCGGAAATTCCCCTCGACGAGATCGTCCTCCACGACCGATCCACCCAGCTCCGCGAAGGCGCCGGCGATGGCGATCAGATCGACAATCTCCGCGAGGCCTACGAGGCCGGGGCGGCCGTGCCTCCCATCGTGCTATTCGCCGCCGACGTCTCCGGCACCTATTATATAGGCGATGGCTGGCACCGCGTCTTCGCCCAGCAGGGTATGCGCGGTCGGAAGACCGTCCGCGCCATCGTCCGCCCCGGTGGGGTCGAAGCCGCATTCCGCCACGCTTGCGGGGCCAATGCCGCCCACGGCCTCCGCCGCACCAACGCAGACAAGCGCAAGGCCGTAACCGCCGCCCTCGCCAAATGGCCCGACCAAAGCGACCGGGCCATCTCGGATATTTGCAAGGTTGATCACAAGACCGTTGGGGCGCGACGAGAGGAACTGGGGAATTTCCCCAGTTCCCGAGTCGGCAGAGACGGGAAATCCCGAAAACTCCCCGAGACGCCCCCCGGTGGACAAGTCGATTTCTGGAATGTTTTCCGCTCAGACCTCAGCGAATATATCGGCTCGATCGAGCGTTGCCGCACTAATCAATTCTTCGGCGAGAAGATGATCGCCGAACCCGATCGGGCCGCCGAGGAGCTGGAGTCTACCGCCGAGGCGCTCGCCAACGAAGCCCGAGAGATGCGCAGCCTCGCCAAGGCCATCCGGAGCGGCCAGGCCGACATACGCAAAGGAGGCTCGGTATGAGCGGCTCCCTCTCAGTCATCGACGGCATGGGAGATATCGCCTTGCGCGACCAGATCGCGGCACCCGATTGGGCGGTTTTCCTCCGTCTACCCAGCGATGAGCGTAGCTATGTATTGCTGCATCTCGACATCTTTCGCCGTCTCGACGAGGCAGGCCCCGGCAAGGTCGGGCACACGGCCAGCCGGGTTTCCCGCGAAGTCCGCGGAATGTATCCCGAACTTCGTGGAATGTCACCCGGGCGTATCCGCGCCAAATACGATCTCTGGCGCAAGGGTGGGCAAAAGCCTGGCTCCGACGGGCGCAAGAGCGGACATCGCTTCGCTCCCCGCGATTGGCGGGTCTTGGTCCGCCAATACACAAACGGCGGCGAAGACCTTTCCCGCGAGTTTGTCGCCCACCTCGTAACCCTCTACTCGGAGACGACCCGCAATGGCGATGCCTGGGCTGGCTGCCACGCGAGATTGTTGCGCGATTGGATGGCCGATCAGGAAATCCCCGGTTACGGTCGCAAGAGCGAGTGGTATCCGGCCCACGGCCTTCCCGTGCCGAGCGGTCGTATACTCCGCAAGGCGGATCGCCCGCCCAGCTGGAGTCGGCCCAACCTCTGGCGCCACGTGAAAAAGGCTCTGCCAACCAAAGCGCAACGCCAAGCCGCCCAGGGGCAGACAAACCGCCTCCGGACTTCGTGGGGCGAAAAACTCCTCCGCGATCGATCCAAGCTCCTCCCCATGCAGCTCCTCACCATCGACGACGTGCGGCTCGACCTCCAGGCGCGGATGTATGTCGATGGCCGTTGGCAGGTCGTCTATATCGACGCGATCTTCGCGCTCGACGTGGGCACCGGCACCATCCTCGCCTATGGTCTCAAGGGGCGAGCGCTTCGAGGCAAAGATACCGAGAAGGGCCGCGCCGAAGGCACCCGCATGAGCATCAATGGTGCGGACGTGCGACATCTATTTCTCGAGGTTCTACAAACCAAGGGCTTACCGCCATACCAAATGACATGGCTGATGGAAATGGCCACGGGGAAGCTGACCGGTGCCGACGAGGAAGCCTTCCTCCGACTCCTCGGCGACCGTCTCAAAACCGACTACACCGGCATGGGCCGGGGGCAGCTCCTCAAGAGCGGATTCTCCGAAGAATGGGGGAGGCCCGGAATGAAAGGCTGGATCGAATCCTATTTCCGCCTGCTCCATACTCACCTCAATCACCTCGAAGGAACAACGGGCCGCCGCTTCGACCTCTCCCGCGGCGATCAGCCAGCACGCATCAAATATACCACCGACCTTATCAAGCGCGCCGAGAAAGTGATCGACGGCCCTCTCTCTCCAGACCAGCCGCTGTTCGAGCAACTCAATTTCCCAACCCTCACTGTCGATGAGGTCAACCAGGTCGTCGGTGAAATCGTCGACGCGCTGAACTGGCGCACCGATCACCGCCTCCAGGGCTTCGATCGCGTCTTCGAGTGGCGCGACTCCGCAGGCCGTTGGCGGCCGGAGTCCGCTCTCGTCAGTATCCCCGCCGAGGATCGTGCAGGCATCCAGCTGCATCCCCGCATGGAGGCCCCTGCAGAGCGCTTTCAGCGCCTCGGAAAACCCTATGCAGAGCAGTGGTCTCAGCTCTCTCCGGATACCCTTTACGCCCTCTATGCGGACAAGCGCCCCGCAACTCTTCGCGAGGGTAATATTTCCATCGCTGATCACACTCTCGAGGAGCAAACGATGCTCTTCGGCCCCGCGGATGTCGAGGGCCTCGGTAAATACGACCGGGCAAAGGCCGCCGTCCTCGCCTACATCGCCGACGATCACACGCATTGCGTCATCGCAGATCGCAAAACCGGATCCTACCTCGCCACCCTCCCGCGCAAAGGCAACACGGACATCACCGACGCAGATGCGATCGGCAAACGCGCCGGCGAAGTGCACCGCTGGCAAGAGGACCGCCTCAACCATGTCCGCAGCTTCCTCGGCGATCAGGAGTCCCGCTTCTCGAATCGCCTGGCGAATAACGAAGAAGCCCTACGCATCGCAGAAGAAGAACGCGGAGGAGTGGCTGGCGAATTTTCCAAAGCCCGCGAAGAGCAAGCCCGTGAGAAACAGCGTGAACGCCGCATGGACCGCCGCGCCCGCGACGTCGACCCAGATGAATTTTTCGTGCCAGCCCAAACAGGTGGCAACCAACCAAATCAAGAGGACGACGAGATCGACCTCTTCTAATCGATAAAAAAATGACACCCGCAAAACAACAGCCCAACCAACCCAGCCTAAGCGTCCCCGGCGACACCGTGAATCAGGCCACCTCCGACCTGCCGGACAAACAGCGCTCAGCCATCCGCTGGCTGCACTCTCACGCGCTCGACCAGGGATGGACAATCGACGAGGCCGCCAAAGCGATCCGCCGCGAAGCCAACACTCTCTACCAGGTGTGGACCGGTCGCCACCAGGCGGGCAAAGCCTCCATCGCAGCCGAGATCGACAAGCTACGCCAAACCGTAGCCGCCCGCGCCGGGACCGACGCGCTCTCCTATATAGAGACCCGCCTCTCCAAACAGATTTGGCAGGTCTGCGAAAACGCCCTGGTCTACCAGCGCATCGCATTCATTTTTGGCGACTCGCAGATCGGCAAAACCACCGCGCTCGAACAGTATCAGCAAACCCATAACCACGGTGAGACCATTATGATCACCATGCCAGCCGGCGGGCTCGTAGCCGACTTCCTGCGGGAGATGGCCGACAAACTCCGCATCTCCTCCCGCCTCACCACCTCCGACCTCAAGCGCCGAATCATCCGGGCCTTCGACTCCCGCATGCTCCTCATCATCGACGAGGCACACCAGGCCATGCGGACCTCGAAGCGAAACGGCAGAGACTACAACACCGTCATCTATGAGTTTCTGCGCGAGCTACACGACCGCACCAAATGCGGCCTCGTTATCAGCGCGACAAATGTCTTCCGCGATGAGATCGACACCGGTCGCCAATCGGGGGTCCTCTCTCAGCTCAGCCGCCGCCGACTCTGCGCCCTCCAGCTGCCCAACCATCCCACCAAAGCGGACCTGGAAACATTCGCCGCCGCCTACGCGCTCCCGCCCGCCGAAGGCGAGGCCCTCGAGGTGCAGACCCACGTCATCCGCGACCAGGCCCTCGGCGTCTGGCTCATGCTCCTGCGGATGACCGCAGGCCGCTGCCACCGGAAAGACCTGCCTATGGACTGGGATCAAGTCATCCGCTCCCACGACTCCCTCCGCAAACTCGAAACCCTCCAGTCATGACCACAGACCTACAAAACACCCTCATCCTCGCCGCCTACATTATGGCACCTATCATAATAGGCGGCCTCCTCGGGATTTTCCTGGGATTTCGTAGCATCCGCCGTGAGGCGGATGACCCCGCGCCTCAAGCCAGTAGCATCCGCCGCCAGGCGGATGACCGCCCGCAGCCAGACTTCCCGGGCCGCCATCCCCACGGCGGGTGGAGCCCGCGCGGCTGGAAAGGCAAGCCGCCTCCACCTGCCCCAAAAACCCTCTGCTCCGGCGTAACCCGCCGCCCCATCCCCATCCAGATTTACCACCGATGAGCGACCACCCTCCAGCGCCCCCGGAACTACGCGCCAAAGCCGTTCGGCTCTCCTCCGAGCTCCACCTGTTGGCCACCGATGCCGCCGCCCTGAACGCCGGGTTCAAGGAGTTCGGCCTCATGCTGCGACGCCAAACCATCAACACCGCCGACGAAATGCTAGAGCGCCTCCGCAAGCACCGCAACAAAGTCGACGACCTCGGCAAGACTCTCAAACAAATCCGCGACGACCTAGCCGCGACAAACACCACCATAAAAAAATGAACGAAGAACTCACAGCCCAACTGACCGCAGCCGCGCGGGCTCACGCCCACGAACGCGACACTCTCTCCGATCGCGTCGCGAATCTCCACACCGAATTAGAGGCGGTCAAGCGCCGCTACCTCCCCGGAATCCGCAACGCTGCCTCCCGTGCCCGCGAAACCCGCGACGGTCTAATCGCCATCATCGAGGCCAACCCCGAGGCATTCACGAAGCCGCGCACCATCACGCTCGCCGGGATCAAACTCGGACTCCAAAAACAAAAGGGCTCCGTTTCCTGGGACAACGCACAGGCCCTGGTAAAAGCCATCCGCAAGCACTATCCGGAACGGTTTGACGACCTCGTAAAGACTGACGAAAAGCCCATCCGCGCCGCGCTCAACAAACTCTCCGTGGCCGAAGCCCGCAAACTAGGTCTCACCGTCTCCGAGGACAGCGACGCCCCCCTGGTAAAATCAGCCCACGACGACGTGGACAAGCTAGTCTCCCAACTCCTCAAAGACGATGCCAAGCAAAATAAGGAGGCCGCGTAAGATGGATGAGCTACTTGAAAATAAGCAAATGGAGAATATGGCACCAACTAAGCAGGCGGAGAAAGCCATCTTCCATATACTCCGGCGTATTCACCGCGAACCGGATATAGCTGCTTGCATGGGCTATGGCACCGAGAGCTTCTCGCTCCTCACGGAATCGGCAGCTGCCCTTACCGGCCTGGATCTCATCAAACTCCGCAAAGAAGTCCTGGGGATAAAGGACTAAGCCATGAAACCCGTCGACTACAGAAACGCGAGCTGGCAGGATATCCAAGACCGGCTTTCCGGCCTCCGCGAAACCGTGTATGAGGCATGGCAACAGCACGGCCCTTGCACGACTGAGGAACTGGCGGAACGTAGCGGCATCTCAATCCTGACCCTCCGCCCCAGGACGACCGAACTCTACCAGCTTGGGTTCGTCGTCCTGGCCGACCAGCGCGACGGGCACAGCGGCACCTATCGGGCAGCGAGCATCCAACAAACCATGGACCACTACCAGGACATGGTCCGCGCAGCGAAGGACTCCCAGCAATATCTCTCTATATGAGCACGAATAATATGGATTTTGATGGATTCCGTGCGGACTGCGAAAACGCAGTTTTTGCATACGTTCGACCCTATGGTCTCTACTATAAAAACGAGGTATACTGGGATTCCAAATTGCCACGGAAAGAGGGCACCGTCGTTCGATACTTCGAAGATGCCTCCGGCCCCTGCACCTCGCTTGTGGTGTTGACGCTCGACGGCGAATACCTAACCAACGCATTCCCAGCCTCATGGCACGAGGACGATCACCCCGCGCAACACGAAATGCGCGAGTGGTGGGCATCACTCCCCCAGCAAGAACGCGATAATATCATTCGAGACGCATAGAAATGAGCAGCAAGAACGAACTCGGCGGCTACTTCCGTCTCTGGTCGCAAATCTGGAAACGGTGGGGCATCGCCACCCCCATCCGCGACGATTTCCGGCACCGTGTTACCGAGGTAGCGATCGGCCGTCCGGCCAGCGCCAAGGATCTGAGCCATGCGGAGTTCGACATCGTCTTCCGCCTCATGCGCCGGATCCTCGCAGAGGGACCGGACTTCGTAACCACAGAATCCGAGCGCCAGGCAGAGATCGAAGCCGGCCGTTGCCGCCGCCTCCGTTTCAAGTGCGAAGAGCGGGCTCCGATTCCTTACCTGGACGACATTGCCCAGGACGTTTTCAAAAAGAGCTACCCCGAGCTAAATTCCGAGGAGCTGCCAAAACTCCTCGCCACCGCGGTCAATCGGTCAAAAAACCGAGACCTGCATTCCCGGTTCAGAGGCGCTGCAACGAAAGTGCAGCGAACCGAAAGAGTTGCTCAAACCTCTGATTATCGGCCCTGATAAGCCGGAAGTTGCTCAAACCTCCTCGCTGTCGGCGTTCGGGCCGTAAACCCTTGGAAATCAGGGTATATCAAGCTAAATCGGGAAATGTCGCGTTAATCAAACCTTCTGAGTTATATCAAATT
>Ga0075124_10000251_pt1 | contig 25084 bp, 19 predicted proteins | sample AntAceMetag02UKS_FD_69809 | JGI IMG/M metagenome (GOLD analysis project Ga0075124, IMG submission 69809) | Saline lake microbial communities from Ace Lake, Antarctica - Antarctic Ace Lake Metagenome 02UKS | ecosystem: Environmental > Aquatic > Non-marine Saline and Alkaline > Saline | place... | reverse complement strand
GCGCCTTGCGTCCATGGCACGTACTCATCGTTCCGCCACATCTCGAGTGCGCGGTTCAGCTGATTCGGTGCGATCTTCTGCGATAAGCGCAGATCGATCGTGTCGTCACTATCCTCACCGATTCTTGGGACGAGGTGCGTAATCGCCGTTTTCAGCGGAAGCGCATCCGTAATCTCAACTGTAGAGTCGCCCTCAACAGGAATCTCAAGCGCCGGAGTGCGCGCCTGGAATATTCCAGTGATGTCGAAACATACAGGAAGAGTGGTAGCGACCAGCTGGCTGCTGTCGGGAACCGTCACTTCATAGGATATGACCTTGGTCGTTCCTGACTTGATCTCGTCAATGAATACCCACTGCACTGCTGCTCGCTTGAAGGCGGCACCGGCATTCTCCAACGGTTTTATCTTCCAACCAACAGGGAGCTTCTCTTCCAGTCCAACACCAGCTAGATCCATCTCTGGCTCGATGCGAACAACAACCTTGAATGTGCTTCCAGGAAGCGCGGCAACCGTCGATATGGTGCGCATCACCTTGACCGCAAGGTCGGATATGTCAAGCGACATCGTCAAACGTTCAGTCGCTCCATCAGAATCAGTCGCCCGCAGGGTTACGCTCTTTGTCCCAGCTAGGATGTAGCTGTGAGTGACTATGGGGTCAGCGGTCGTCTGATCAAAGAGCCCGTCACCATCGAAGTCCCACGCGTACTCAACTATTGATCCGTCCAGATCGAACGTAGCACTAGCATCGAACGCAATCGCCTCATTGATGTGTGCCTTGGCCGGCGAGGTGGCAAACGACACCTGCGGCGGTTCATTCGGCGTGCCCTTGACGATGATCGCGTCAAGCAGATTCAGGTCCACTTCTTGCGGAGAAGCTAGATCTCCGGAGAGGAACTTCACCGCCGTGATGCCGGACGTGAACTGCGGGAACACGTTCATCTCAAATTCTGTACCGAGAGGTCCAAGAACCATCCCGTCAGCTTTTCCATCGTCCCACGTCCAGGAGACATTCCCCGTGGGGGGAGTAAGCTCCCATACCTCGCGGAAGTCCATTGTACCGTCATCCTGCACTGTGAAACCTGCTGCAGCTGGTACGCCTGAGAGCGTCATCGTCGTTGCCCCGGCTATTCCCCCTGTGCCGCTTAGAAGGACGAACAACGATTCGTCGCCCGTCGTCGTGTTGCGATACAGGAACAGCACCGCGGTATTCGTTTCTTCCAAGCCCGTGTTCGACTGGCTGTCGGTCAAACCATAGTAATCACTAGCAGCAGTCGCACTGGCAAGCGGCGTAATCTGCACCTGCTTGTCCCCTTGGCTAACCGTGTAGTACCCCGACTCCTGGGCAAGTACACTCGCCGGGAAGAGGAGGGTGCCGAGTACCAAGAGGAGGAAAAGGCCGTAAAGGCTGACCTTATACACCTTCATTGCTACCTCCTTTGTGCTCATCTTTTTCGCTAAATTTGCAAGAATACACCATCTTCATTGTACCAATCACCTTCCTTGAAAGTCTGTAACGTCGGTTACCCTCCCCTCCTCGCTCGAACTCACAGCGATACCGCCAACTGGTATAGCGCTCCATCGATCGCCTGTTTCGCAGCCTCTGTCGGGTCCGCCGTCAATAGCGAGAAAAGAGGCTTGTCTTCTGTAGTAACTGTCGTTGTAAACTCTATGTCACCAGAAGAGCTAAACACCGTGACGAAAACGCCCACCGTTGCAGCTTTATCCAGCCCTAGCAAGAGCCCGAGGGGGCTCGTGAGCAGCTTCATCGAATCACCGAGAAAGGAGCTAGCCCCAAGGAAGAGCAGAGAACGCTCAGCGCGGAAGGCAATCACACTCTCCCAGCGTACTATACGGAACACAACTAGATGATCCGCATCAAGCGCCTGCGCCAGTTTCCGCATTCCAGCAAGGGGAACGCTGTTCCCGATGTAAGTGTTCGTAAGTCGCTGCGCATACATCAGCTCGCCCGCGGATGCAACCCCACAACCAGTGATAATCGCACAGTGTTGACTGGCGTAGCTCTTCAAGATATCTAGCTGTGCTGCCGGCACCGGCACCGCCGCCTGCACGAAGACACCTACTTTCTCCCTCTGACCAAAAACGGGTACAACCGCCGACAGAAGGACCAGGAGGATGATAACTCCGTACAATGTGCCACGCGTTCTACTTAACATAATTCGTCCCACCACCCGTGTGCATGCGTGTTTCATTGCTCGAAGTCTAGCGCAGATGGGTGATTGAGAGAAAGGAAGGGTGTCGAGAGCCACCCCCTGCTTTGTCTAGGGGGGTGTAGACAAATGTCCACTGCCGCTCAGCCGTGAATCTCAAAGAAAAAAACAGCCGTCAACCTACAGAAAAGAGTAACATATTTCCTCTCCTGACAGTTGATGGCTGAATGCGGGAACGCGCTAGAAGGAGATTTCCTTGGGGCTCTGGGCTTCGTGCGGATGCACGGGTCCAGCGTAAACCTTCAGCTTACGTAACATCCGCCTGCCTAGTATGTTCTTGGGAAGCATGCGGCGAACCGCCTCACGCACGGGCATAGTCGGGCGACGCTCAACCAGCTTGCGATACGTCATCTCCTTTAGACCACCTATGTAGCCAGTGTGACGTTGGAAGAGCTTCTGATCCCACTTCTTTCCACTCAGGCCAACCTTCTCGGCATTGATTACAACAACGTAATCCCCCGTATCGACGTGTGGGGTGTAGATTGGCTTGTGCTTCCCCTGCAGGATTGTGGCAATCTCACTTGCCATTCGTCCCAAGGGCTTGCCATCGGCATTAACCACGTACCAATCCCTGTTCCAGCTCTTCCCTATTTCTTCGTTCTTTGCCACAAACGTGCGTTGCATGATCGTTACTCCTTGAATTTCCAGTTGAGATAGCGATTATATCCGCCCCACTAACCCCTGTCAAAGCCGGTAAGGATCGTCTCCTCAGGCGATGGACCAACGGAAACGAGGGCGATCGGTACACCGAGTACGCTTGACATCACGTCAAGATACGCTCGCGCCGCGAATGGAAGGTCTCCGTAGGCGCGCACATCAGTGATGTCATCATCCCAGCCAGCGACACTCTCGTAGACCGGCTCACACAGAGCAAGATCTTCAGCCAATGTAGGGAATGTGGTGATCTCGCGGCCGTATAGCTTGTAGGCGCGACAGACCTTTATCTCGCGCAGGCCGGTGAGGATGTCAAGCTTGGTGATGGCAAGCCCGGTGGGGGCGTTCAAGCACACCGCGTGTCGCAACGCAACAAGGTCCAGCCAGCCGCACCTTCGTGGCCGCCCGGTGGTTACACCGAACTCCGAGCCTGCATTCTGCAGCCAGCTTCCCTCCTCGCCAACAAGCTCTGTGGGAAATGGCCCACCTCCAACGCGCGTCGTGTACGCCTTCGTTACTCCCAGGCAACGCTCAACAGACAAGGCCCCGATGCCAACGGCATGCGGTAGGCCCGCATAGACGGTAGAAGATGACGTAACATACGGATACGTACCGTAGTCAACATCGAGGAGAGCCCCCTGCGCCCCTTCAAAGAGCACCTCTTCCCCGCGCATCATTGCCTCCTGAATCGCTCCCGGCGCATCGCCGATAGACGAGAGGAACGGCTCAGCAGAAGCCAGCAAATCATCAGCAAGGTGGCTCGCAGTCAGATTCGTGATAGATTCCGCCTGTGGCCAGATGCGGCGCAATAGATCCAACCGCCTGCTGAGCTTCTCCTGCAAGCGTGCTCTATCGAGTAGATCAATCGCACGAATCCCGATGCGCGCCGCCCGATCGCGATACGCTGGCCCAATCCCACGCCGCGTTGTCCCGATTGCCACTCCACTCCCCTCCAAGTCCTCCAGAATGCGGTGATAGGGGAGGATCAGGTGTGCATTCTCCGCAATGAGCAGTTCCGGACTCCTGACAAGGTGCTTGACGACTGTTTCGTACTCTTCGCGCAGCACGGCAAAGTCGATGACCATTCCAGTAGCGAGGACCGATGTGACACCAGGATAGAAGGCACCCGCTGGGATCTGGTGCGTGCCAAATTTCACCCCACGGTCGATCACGGTGTGCCCGGCGTTCGGTCCACCATTGAACCGCACAACCATCTTCGCGTTCTTTGCAAGGAGGTGAGTGATTTTTCCCTTGCCCTCATCGCCCCACTGCATCCCTAACACCGCTGTTGCCATCTCACCCTCCGTTTGCACCGACACGTCGTAGCCCAATCTTCAGCGTCGTACCATCGAGCGCAAGTTCTTGCACAATCTCTTGTTCGCCGGTGATTTTATCCTCGATCGAAGTTGCCAGCACCTCAGCGGCAATCGCCTCGCGATTGTTCGCCATCACTAGCCCCGTGGCCTCATCTGCCTCGTAGAAGAGGACAATACGGTCTGTCACGTCGAATCCCGCCTCCTTGCGCAGTACCTGTACACGGTGGGCAATTTCGCGGACCCAGCCCATCTCCCGTAGTCGGGCATCGACTTGCGTGTCCAAGAGCAGGCGCATCGCGCCCTCTTCAACGAGGACGAATCGCTCCGGTAGCTGCGCTTCGAAGATCACATCATCGGTGTTGATTGTGATCTCTTTACCTTCGATATTCACCGTTGTTGCATCGCCTCCCAGCGCCTCGCGAAGCGACTCCGCGCTTTGCCCCACGATCCATTCCGCGGCATGATTGGCCTGCGGCCCGAGGCGCGGGCCGAGGGTGCGAAAATTGGGAGCGGTAATCTCTGTGAAGTAGCTTGACAGATCGGGCGAGAGCTCGACCTTCTCCACGTTCAGCTCTGTATCGATCAGAGCCACGACTTCCGCGGAGAGGTTCCCCTCAGAGAGGGTTCCCCGGGGAAGCTTTCCCTCTGAGGGATTCGCCGCTTCTCCAGTAGAGACGATGACGCTAGCAAGCGGCTGTCGCACCTTCACCTGCGCCTGATTGCGCGCCTGGTGCCCAAGGGAGACGATCCTGCGGGCAAGGTCCATCTGATCCTCTAGATCGAGATCGATAGCATCAGCAGAAGGTGTCGGGAAGCGGCACAGGTGAACACTTTCAACATCATCAGCGGTGCGGAGCCGCTGGTAGATCGCCTCGCTGATGAATGGGACGAATGAGGCCAGGAGCTTAGTCAACTCCATCAGCACATGATAGAGTGTCGAATATGCGGCAACCTTGTCGGTTCCCATCCCTCCTCTCCAGAAGCGCCGCCGCGATGAACGCACGTACCAGTTGGAGAGGTCGCCCAAGAAAGCAGTTAGGGCCGCCGTTGCCGATACCACATCGTAGGCGTCCAGGCCATCCGCCACCTCCTTCGTCGTCGTCGCCAGACGAGAGAGGATCCAACGATCGAGCACCGTTAAGTGATCACGATTGAGCACGTCACGTACGGGATCAAAATCATCGATCGATGCGTACAGAGCGAAAAAGTCGTAAGTATTGCGCAGCGTGTCGAGGAACTTGTACAGTGCATCCTTGACCACATCCCCACCCAAGCGCTTGGATTTCCAGGGCGCACTCGACGAGTACAGGTACCAACGCAGCGTGTCCGCACCGTAGACGTCGATCAGCTCCCAGGGATCAATCACGTTCCCTTTACTCTTACTCATCTTTATTCCATTTTCGTCGAGCCCAAGACCGGTGACGACACAGTTGCGGTACGGTGCCCGGCCGTGGACGATTGTGCTCGTGGCAAGGAGGGTGTAGAACCAGCCTCGCGTCTGATCCATTGCCTCGCAGATGAAGTCGGCAGGGAACGAATCTTCGAACTTCTCTTTGTTCTCAAACGGGTAGTGCCACTGTGCGGTGTGCATCGATCCCGAATCAAACCAGGTATCAATCACGTTCGTCACACGGTGCATAGTCTTACCGCACTTGGGACAGGTAAGATCGACCTTATCGATGTACGGGCGGTGCAGCTCAACACTCTTCGCCAGATCCTTATCGAGGGCGCGCTCCACAAGCTCATCGCGGCTACCAACAGCGATGGTCTCGCCACACTCCTCGCAGATCCACAGGTTGAGCGGCGTCCCCCAGTAGCGGTCACGGGAGAGGGCCCAGTCCTTTAAATTAGCGAGGAAGTCGCCGAGCCGTCCGGTCCCCACGTGTGGCGGATACCAGTTGATGGCCGCGTTGTTGGCGATCATCTTGTCCTTCACCGCCGTTGTCTTTACGAACCACGAGTCGAGAGCGTAGTAGAGGAGCGGCGTGTCGCAGCGCCAACAGAACGGATAATCGTGCTCATATGGAGCAAGCCGGTACAGGACTCCACGCGTCTTCAGGTCGTCGATGATCGTCGCGTCGGCATCCTTGACGAACATTCCCTCGCACATAGGGAACGCCTCGGTAAACCGCCCCGCAAGGTCGACCGGCTGGAAGAACGGGAGATCCTTCTCCATGCCAAGCTCGTAGTCGTCCTCACCGAACGCCGGCGCTGTGTGCACGATCCCCGTTCCATCTTCCATATTGACGAATGAAGCGGAGTGCACGCGGTAGGCGCGCTCATCATCCAACAAGCGGAACGGCGGCTCGTACGAAAGACCGACCAGATCCGCTCCGGAAAACTCGCGCACAACGTGATAGTCCCCATCGAGGGCACGTTCCAGCAGGTCCTTGGCAAGGATGATCCGCTCGCCTTCCTGTTCTACCTCGACGTAGGCCGCATCCTCGGCAACAGCAAGGCCGACGTTCGCCGGGAGAGTCCACGGGGTCGTCGTCCAGGCAAGGAGAGAAGTCGCGTCGGGAAGCTCCACCTTGTACTGCGCATCACTATCCGAGACGATCGGCATCCGCACCGAAATGGATGGATCCTTCACCACGCGGTACCCCTGTGCCACCTCGTGAGAGGAAAGGCCGGTCCCGCAGCGCGGACAATAAGGCAGGATCTTGTGACCCTTGTAGAGCAGACCCTGGTTGTACATCTCCGAAAGCTCCCACCACACGCTCTCGATGTAATCATCGGTGTAGGTGACGTAGGCGTTCTCAAGATCGATCCAGAATCCCATCCGGTCGATCATACGCTCCCACTCATCCTTGTACTTCCACACCGATTCCTTGCAGCGCTTAACGAACTTCTCCACACCGTACGCCTCGATCTCCGGCTTGCTATTGATACCGATTGCCTTCTCAACCTCGATCTCGACGGGAAGACCGTGCGTATCCCAGCCGCCCTTGCGCGCGACGTAGAACCCCTGCATCGTCTTGTAACGTGGAAAGAGGTCTTTGTATACACGCGGCATCAGATGGCCAAAATGCGGCTTCCCGTTCGCCGTTGGCGGCCCCTCGAAGAAGACGTACCTCGGTCCGTTCTTGGTCATCTCCAGAGACTTCTGAAACGTTCCCCGCTCCTTCCAAAAGGCTAAGACTTCCTGTTCTCGCTCGACAGGGTTCTTGATCAGCTTCTCATACTGCGACATCACTCTCTCCTTCACACAGACGCTCTCACTCTAAGTACAAAATCACGTAGGAATCAACAACAGAGAATACGACAATGCGCCCCGCTAACGGGGCTCGCTAATATAGATCAGAAGTGGCAAGAAAACAACGTTTATCATCGGCATAACAGGATCACAACTCATCTTAGCGTCGCAAACACTAGAAATCAAGCAGGTTATCACAGTAAGCGTGGTTCTCGATCCTCTTGACTTGCGCGTGCCGGCGGATAGCGAACGAAGATGAAATTCCTGGCATTTTGATGCTCTGCGTTTCGCTTGAATGTAGGGTTGTGGCATGTGTGGCTAAGAGGCATCTTGCAAGCGAAGATCCAGACCGGAGATGAGAGGTCCGTCTATCCCACCTAATTTCTACCGATGAGTTCGGCTCGCTGGCTTTACGCGCCGTAGATTGCATCAAGAATGTGGCATTGCACGACCCCGGACACACACGCTGTAGGTAAGCCGCCTGTTGGATTGGGTCGGTCGCCAGTGATAGCTCAAGCTTTCAGCAGCGCGACTTCAAGGGCGAGGTGTATGTGCATAACTAGCTCCTCAGTCCCTCTTCGTTATGGATGTAGTACGGCGATGGCACAGTTGGATATGCTCTGAACACGTGTCGATAGACATCGTCGGCTTTCGCTCGCACTTCAGCCTCTGAATAGGCTTCAACGGGCAGTCCGGTGTCATCGCTATACAGGAAGTCGCGAATCCAACCTTTCACAGTGTCCCGCGTTGCCTCTTTGTCTTTCCAGAGATGTACGCGCAGCTTCTCCGCCTTTAGCGTCCGCAGGAGCTCAACCGCGATAGCCTTGATCTTCTTGATCTCTGCCGGCGAGAGCTCTGGCTTCTTGAGCAGGTCGAAGATGGCAAGTGTCTCTTCGTCGAGACCTTCTCGAACGGCGCGAGTCTCCTCTTCGTCCAGCGCTTCAGCGAATTTGAAGAGCAAGCGGAACGTGTGTTCGATGGTCGCTCGGTCCTTCTCGCAATTGTAGGCAGCAACCACTCTCCCGTTAGCTCAAATGGATCAAATATCAGCAGTTTCACAGTCATGCACTAACACCTTTCTCAAGCCAGAATAGGTAATCCTCTCTGAGCCAAGCAACCTCTTGAGAGCGCTTTTCTCACCAAAGCAAGCAACAGGGCTGGCGACCAAGCCGTAAACCAGATCGCTGTGGCTCGCATTGAATGGCAAAGTCCTTTTCTAGCATCAAGTGGGCACTTATCGAATTGATCGTGTTTCTGCCCCTCTGGATTAGCTGGTTCCAGCTGCAACTGGCGAGTGCTTGGCAATCTTGAAATTCGACTTGTTAGGATCCCTCCTGAAGATGAGCTTCGCCGCTGTTCGCTTAAACTGTAGGTCTGGAGTGAAAACTGCACTCTCTTCTCAGTACCTCCACTCCGAATGAGCGAGTGGGAACGAGTTCAGCTGATCCCGAATGGTCCGCCATTGGGGTAGAAGTCGATCCATCAGCGCGATGAAGCGCGCGTTGTGTGTTGGCTCGATCAGGTGCGCCATCTCGTGGACGACAAGGTACTCCAGGCACTCGCGCGGCTTTCGAGCCAGTTCGGTATTCAGTCGGATGCTGTGCTTCGCTGGATTGCAGCTTCCCCACTTGGTCTTCATGCGCCGCACGTAGAATCGGTCGACGGTTACACCCATTCGTGGCTCCCACTTCGCGACAAAATTAGGGATAACAGCTTTCAGCTGTTCCCGATACCAGTCGTCGAGGATGGCATGACGCTTAGTGCGATCGGTTTGCGGCCTCACGGCCAGACGCATCTTGCTGCCCTTGAGAGTGATGGTGGGAGCTTGATCGTGCTCTGTCACACTCAGTAGATAGCGCTTGCCCCACACGAAATGGCTCTCTCTTTCCACAAAGTCGCGTTGCGTCTCACGCTTCTGTTTCTTCAACTCGAACTGCTGCTTCTTGATCCAATCGAGCTTGGAGATGGCGAACACGCGAATGGTGTCCATGCTCATGTGGGATGGCGCAGAGATTCGAACGCGTCCGGTGGGCGGATAGACGCTTAGATGGACATTCTTGATGTCCTTCAGGATTACGTCTACCGAGATATCCCCGAGCTTGATCTGTGACACCATCAGTATTCTCCCTGCGCCTTGATGATCGGGAAGATACGCTCGACGTCATGCTTGTTCTGCAATACATCGTACAGCGCCGCCTTGACGACCTGTTCTTTGGGGCCGCCGTTGTCTCGCCAATCATCAGGTCGCGCAGCCCTCACGGCCTCATCAATAGCCCGCGCAAGATCGAGTGCTGGATCATCGGAGCTACCATACTTGCCAGCGATGTCGGCTACGCCGCCTACCGGCAGAGCTTGTAGGTTGTTATAGATCGCTCGCAATGCGCGGCTGTTCTTCAACGGCTCTGGCGTATCATCTGCTGCCCCAACGCCGACACTCTTCGCCAATTCCGCCACACGCTTCAGGTACTCCTCATACTCAATGGCCCTGGTTCTGCGCAACTCAATGATCTCGTCCAGCAGTGCCGACATCTTGTCGTAGAACGCGGGGTCGGTCAGGCGTTCCTTGATGATCTTTCGACGCACGTTGTTCTCGATCGTCTCGGCAATCGCATCTCGGTTGCCCTTCAAGCCGCCAAGCTGGGTGGCAATGACGTTGGCAATGCCTGTCTCCACGATCAACTCTATCAGCCCCATGCCGTCGAAGGGTGAAATCTTCCTCGGCTCGTCTGCCTCAATGTAGGTATCGATCAGGTGACGCATATCGGCTTCGTAGGGCTTCAGATCAAGCGTTTCGCCGCTCGCAAGGCGGATGACCTCCCGAACCTTCAGATAGTGATCGATGCGTTCCTTGATGCGCCGAATGTCGTCAACGCTGTATCCGGCACGATCCAATTCATCGCTGATGTTGGCATAGGCTCGCACCAGGGCTGCCGTTGATTTGTACAGCGCAGAACGGTGGGGCTCGCGTTGCTGCAAATCCTTGGGGATCTCTGTATTGCCACAGAAGTAGTGGATGTGTTCTAGCTCGCCCTTGGGCGGCTCAACAGGCTCGCAAAGAAGCGCCAGTGCCTCCAGAGCGGTATCAAGCCGCTCTCGCCCTTGCTTCAGTCGATCCTGCAACAGAATCTCTTGGGGCGCTTCGCCTACGGCATGATCCAATTCCGAGGTATACACGGCAATGGCGTTCTCGACCTTCTTGAACAGGTCCTTGTAATCCACAATATAGCCAAAGCTCTTGTCCTCACCGTCCAAACGATTGACCCGGCAGATGGCTTGGAAAAGCCCGTGGTCCTGCATCGACTTGTCGATGTACAGATACGTACAGGGCGGCGCGTCGAAACCTGTCAGCAGCTTGTCCACCACGATGAGCAGCTTCATGTTCGCTGGCTCTTTTGTGAACAGCCTCTTGGCCTGCTCCTCGTAGGTCTCTGTCTTGGAAGTGCCCGGTTTGGCTTCGACATCCTTCAGTAGATCGTTGTACGTGTTGTAGATGAACTGCTTGTCGGTGTCGGTGTTGGCACCCGTTTCCTCCAGCGAGACATCTCCAGCCTGCGGATTGTAGGACGTCACCACGGCGCAGCGATCCCTGAACGGGGTCTTCTGGAAGAGGGCGAAGTACTTGCATGCCTCATAGATGCTCGACGCCACCAGAATGGCATTGCCACGTTCGCTCGAAAGTCGAGGTTTGACACTGAAGTCGAAGATGACGTCGCTCACAATGCGGTCCATGCGTGACTTGGAGCTGAGCACCTTCTGCATCGTGCCCCATTTGGCCTGCAGCTCAGCCTTCTGCCAAGCGTTCAAGCCCTTCGTCTTTGCCTCGAACCACGCGTCGATCTTGTCCTCGGACCCCAACCGCTGGTCGATGTCCCGCGCTTCGTAGACAAGGTCGAGTATCACGCCATCCTCAACGCCCTCGCTGAATTTGTACGTGTGGATGTAGCCGCCGAAGACCTCCAAGCTGGTCGCCTTGTCCTTGGCCAGCAACGGCGTGCCCGTGAAGCCGATGAAGATGGCATGGGGCATCAGCGCCTTCATCACACGATGCAGCCTGCCACTCTGCGTGCGATGACACTCATCTACAAAGACAAAGAGCTCACCCACGGTCGGGCTGGGATTCGACTCCAGCTCCTGGATAAATTCTGCGAACTCGTCGTCCGTCTTCTTGCCACCCTGAGGTCCGAACTTATGCACAAGCGAACAGAGCAGCCGTGGCGTGGCTAGCCCGAGTTGCGTCATGAGATCACGGCCGCTGCTGGTTCGATAGATCGTCTCGCCCACGCCCTCAAACACGCCTTCGATCTGTTTATCGAGTTCGTGGCGATCCGTGACGATGGCCACCCGAGCATTGGCGTTGTTCTCCAAGATCCACTTAGCCAAGAACACCATGACGATGCTCTTGCCGCTGCCCTGCGTGTGCCAGATAATGCCGCCCTTCTTGTCGCGGGCATGCACTTGCGCCGCCTTCACGCCAAAATACTGGTGCGCGCGTGGCAGCTTCTTGATTCCGGCGTCAAACAATACGAAGTCATGCATCAACTCGATCAGCCGATGCTTGTTGCACATCTTGAGCAGGTACTTGTCGATCTTCAGCCGACTGTCGTCGGCCTCGTCTTCCTTCCACTTCATGTAGTACTTCTCTGGAGTGAGGATGGCTCCGTACTTCAGCCCTTCCGAATCGTTACCCGCGAACAGGAGTTGCACGGTGCTGAAGAACCATTCATTGAATTCTGGCTGCTGATTGGACAGATTCTGTCGAATGCCGTCGCCAATACTTACGCGGCTGTTCTTCAGCTCGATCACGCCCACGGCAATCCCGTTCACATACAGCACCAAGTCAGGTCGCCGTTCGTGGCCACCCTTGAGCGTCACTTCCTCGGCAATGGCGAAGTCATTGGCTTCCGGGTTCTGCCAATCAATCAGATGGATTGTTTCCGTGTCCGAGCCCGCCTCGGTCTTCACCTGAATGCCGTAGCGAAGAAGGCCGTAGACAACACGATTGTTGTGATAGAGCCCACGGCTGTGGTTGTCCGCCTCTACATGGAGGGCATGAAGTGCACGGCTGATCTGTGCCGAGTTGCAACCCTGTTTCGTCAGCCAATCCGTCAGCAGACCTTCCTCGATGTTGCTGTTGCGCGGGCGATCAGTCCAATCGCCAAGATACCGGTAGCCGAGTTCATCGCAGAACAGCTTGATGACACGGTTCTGGGTTACGCGTTCAGGCAGGCCAACGGTCTTCATATGAGACGAATCCTCCCAGTGAGCAATTCTTGCATCATGCCCTGCTTGATCTGGCGGGCTTTGGCGAGCTTTGTTTTCAGTGCCGCGATCTCGGCGTCCATGTCGGAGAGGATAGCGGCGATGGCCGTTTGTTCTTCGACCGCGGGGAGTCGGATTGGCGCACGTAGTAGATCGCCATTCTGGAAATTTACTTGACTCTCTGCCATCCCCGTAGTCCTTTGGTCAAGGAACCACTGAGTCTCCCGTGATGCAATTGCAGCAGAGAGCATTAGCGCCACAGCTCGACTTGGCTTCGATCGCAAGCAGATCATCTTCCCTGAGACAATGAGTCTCTCCGGAACGGAATCAACCCAGGCGACGACTCCAACCCGATGACGTGGACCAGCCTTCGTCACGATGACGTCCCCAACCTTGACTTCCAGAGCAGACTGTTCCCAGTAGCGCTCAGGAAGAGTTTTGTGCTTGGTCCAATCCCAGCCGCACTCCCACGTGATGGCTGTAGTCTTGAGCACTCCCCACTCTGGGGCTCCCGTGACGTTCCTTTCCTCACAAGTTGGGCTTGGTCCACAGAAGAATCTCTCAATCACATCCTCAACGAGCAAGTCATCCCACTCGTCGCTGAAACCGGGGAGGCGGGTGTTGCCGGTGAGGAGTTCCTGCATCGCGCCTTGCTTGATCTGGCGCTTCTTGGCGATCAGCGCATCCAGCGATTCGATCAGCGCATCCGCATTGCTCAGAACACCGGCAATCGCCTCTTGCTCAGCTCTAGTGGGTGGGAGTGCCACAGGGATTGCGAGGCACGTTTTCTTGTTCAGCTTTGGCTGTGCTGTTCCAGAGTTCAGATGCTCGTAATTGAGCGACTCCAGGTACTCAGCAAGATAGCCAATGACGGTTGACTGGCGCGGCCGAAGGACGTGGGCGTGGTTGTTGACCCACGCCTTGCCTGATATGCAGAACGCAAGTGGCTGATTGCGGCTAAGAATATTCTCGCCATCCTCCCCTAGGAATATCAGATCCTCATCAAACAAAAAATCATTCACATAGTCGACAATGCCTGAAGCGCCGTAGTAGGGAATGGGCCCGGACATTTTCGCGCGATCTGCGCTTTTCACTGGCCTTCGCTGTCCATCGAGGAAATCAACAAGCTCGGCCAATCTGTGAATGTCCCAATCCAGTGGGATTAGCCCAATCTCAGTTTTCTTGAAGCCGGATTTCACCATGAGAATCCCATTTTCTCCAGATGTTTGTTCACTTTGGCTTCGAGTTCTGTTGCATGCTTGGCCATCTTCGGTAGCGGTTGCGCGTAGCGCTCAGCCAGTTCCTTCACGCGGTGTGTAAGGGTCTGGCTCACGCGATCCATCTCGCCCTGAAGAGCAGATGCCAACGCGGCCATCCACTTGCCGTCTACGACCAACGTCTTGATCTCGGTTTCGTTGAGCTTCGGATACTGAGCGTAGGCATGAGCGTCGAGCGCCGCATTGGCTGCCTTGACCTGCTTCTTCAGATTGGCCTCATTGTTCTTCAGCTTCAGCCAGTCGTTCAGCACAGCGGCTTCGTCTGCTGCATCGGGATCGCCCTTGGTCTCCTTCAGGCGCGCCGTGACCTCGGCCTTGTTGATTTTGTCCAATTCGCTGAATGCGCCATCTTCGCCACCGTGCTCTTCTTCCAGCTCGGCAAGCTGAGAGGTGGCGGTCTCTAGCTTGGCAGACAGCCGATCAATAGCAGCTTGCTCTGTGGCGAAGTACCGCGCGATGATGAGGGGTTTGGGGATGAGGTCGCAGGTCCAGCCCTTGTCCTTCTCTTTGCCTTTGCTGTCCTTCACAATCACGCGTGATGTTTCGGCTTTCCAGCCATCGGCAGCGATTGCGTAAGCGTCGTCTTGCATGATCTCGTCCCAGTAGTCCGTCAAATGCTGGTAAATGTCGTAGGCATCGATCAACGGCAACTGTGTGTAATGGGCGAGCAACCCGTCCGACAATGTCTTGATCAGTGCCTTGGGTTGGAAGCCCGGTTGAAGGGACTTAAGTTCGGGGACTGTGGCCTGTCGCCACGTGCCGAAATGGTCGTTCATGCCTTCAATGAAAGCAGCGAATTCAGGATGTTCATAGATGGCGGTCTTGATAGCCGACGTCTCCACAGCCAGATCGACGTAGCCAGGACGGTTAGCCACGAACAGGCTGTGGCGAAGTTGAGGGCAGACGGCCCAATAGCGTTCAAGCGCATCGACATCGGCGATTGGAATGCCGCCTTGCAGGTGGCCAGCAATGTCTTGCCGATCCTCGGGCACTTGGCTGTCGATGTAGCGCGGCAGGTTGAGGTTGAAGTCGTTGCGTTCGATTTCTTCCGTAGGCACCATGCGCGCGTACTTGGGCACATTCGCGCGTTTGTTGAACACATCGACAATCTTGTGGATGTCTTGGGCTCGCAAACGGTTCTTGGCGCCGTCTTTCATGAAGCCACCGCTAGCGTCGATCATGAAGATGCCCTTGCGCGCCTGAGCTTCTTCCTTGTCGATGACGACGATGCAAGCGGGAATGCCTGTACCGTAGAACAAGTTGGCAGGCAGGCCGATGACGCCTTTGATGTAGCCCTTGCGCACGAGGTTGCGGCGGATTTTAGCCTCGGCATTGCCGCGGAACAACACACCGTGAGGCAGAATGCACGCGCCCTTGCCCGTCGACTTGAGCGATCGCACGATGTGCAGCAAATACGCGTAGTCGCCCTGCTTGGCAGGCGGCACACCGAAGGATTTGAATCGTTCGTGCGGATCCTCGGATGGGTTGAGGCCCGTGCTCCAACGCTTGTCCGAGAACGGCGGATTGGCCACCACATAGTCGAACGTCTTCAGTACTTCACCGTCTTTGAATTTGGGATCGGTCAGCGTATTGCCCTGCACGATCGACGCGGTAGGGTAGTTGTGCAGGATCATGTTCATCCGCGCCAAACCGCTGGTGGCCGCGTCCTTCTCCTGGCCATACAGCGTTACCGCAGGCGTGCCTGCTTCATCGCCGACCTTGAGGAGCAGCGATCCTGAGCCGCAAGTGGGGTCATAGACCGTCGTGGCAGCACTGGTCTTAGCGTCGTGGATGCCGGAGATCTGCGCCATGATGCGGCTGACCTCGGCTGGAGTATAGAACTGGCCTTTGCTTTTGCCTGATTCTGTAGCGAAATGCCGCATGAGATACTCGTAGGCATCGCCGAGGATATCGTCGTTCTCTGTGCGGTTGTTAGAGAAATCGAGGGCCGGGTTCTCGAAGATAGCAATCAGGTTGGTTAACCGTTGAACCATCTCCTTGCCGCTGCCCAGCTTGTTCGGATCGTTGAAGTCGGCGAAGTCGGCCTGAGACAGTTGCGGATTGACCTCGGCCAGCGGAGCGATGATCGTCTTGTTGATCTGGTCACCTATGTCGGTCTTGCCCTTAAGCACAACCATGTCCGCGAAGCTGGCACCTGCAGGAATCTTGATCGCAGCATACGGCTGCCCCGCGTACTTGTCGCTGATGTACTTGATGAACAGCAGCACAAGAACGTAGTCCTTGTACTGGCTCGCATCCATCCCGCCCCGCAGCTCGTCGCAACTCTGCCACAGCGAGCTATACAACTCCGATTTCTTTATCGCCATCCTTCAACCACTCCCATGCGATGAGACGTTGTTGCCTGCGCCGGCATGCGTATTCGCTAACCAGACCTCTCGAAGCACGGACACATCCGGCAATTTGGTCTCCCCAGAACTCTCTCCGTATAAACTCGCCGTCTCTAAGACTTTACAGCATCTTACGCGGGAGACTTAGGGATGACAAGTTCGGCAACATCGGCTGCTTGGGCGCAGTGATTGGGAACATCGCTCGGCAGGTTAGGTGGCCGACCGCGGTTTGTATCGCTTGCATTGGCGAACGTCTCAACATCCGCTATCGCGACCGATGAGAAGACGCCGAACAGGTGTGCCATGCGTTGGTTTCGTTAGGTTCATCACTCCATGGAATGGGAATCCGGATCGTGATGTTACGGGCAAGGCTTCGTGGATCTCATTGGGTTTGCTGGTCTCATCGGATGCGGCATGATGCGCTGTCCGGGATCATGTCCAGCCGCCCTGCTTTTGCCTCGGGCGGCAAAGGTGTATAACTTGACATGAAAAAGGAGCTAGTGATGGATAACTCAGTGGTACGTGTGCCGTTGGATGTTCCTCCCGCGATGCGGGCAGACTATCGCGACAACTACAACCGAATCACTCACGGGACAGGGCGGCTGATGCTTATGGCCGGGGATCAAAAGGTCGAGCATCTAAACGGTGATTTCTACGGTCCCAGCATAGCACCCGACGATGCCGACCCGGAACATCTCTTTCGCATCGCCGGTATGGCCCGCATCGGTGCCTTTGCGACTCAGCTTGGGCTGATCGCGCGCTACGGCATGGACTATCCTGATGTTTCCTACCTAGTGAAGCTGAACAGCAAGACCAACCTGGTGGGAACCGAGCAAGAAGACCCGCTAAGCCGCGAGTGGCAGACGATGGAACAGGTGACCCGCTTCCGCGCTGCATCCGGCCTGCGGATTATCGGGGTGGGATACACGATCTATCCCGGAAGTACGCATGAGGCCAAGATGCTGACCGAAGCTGCCCGACTGATCTTTGAGGCGCATCAGCAGGGGCTGGTCACCGTCATCTGGGCGTATCCGCGAGGCCGCGCTGTGGCCGAAGAGCGCGATCCGCACCTGATCGCCGGTGTGGCCGGGGTAGGCGCTTGCCTGGGAACGGATTTCGTTAAAGTAAACTATCCGGAGGCGAAAGACGGCGCGACCACGGCTGAAGCCTCGGCGGAGGCGCTGAAGGAAGCGGTGCTCGCTGCCGGGCGCACCGGCCTGATCTGCGCCGGAGGGAAAGAAACGAATGCCGAGGACTTCCTCGCGCGCCTGCATCAACAGATACACATCGGCGGCGCTGTGGGAAACGCCACCGGGCGCAACATCCACCAGCGGCCGTTGGCGGAGGCGGTGCGGTTCTGCAATGCCATTTCGGCCATTACGTTGGACAATGCCGACGTGAGCGAGGCGATGGACATATACTGAAGATCGAACGCGAAAGATCAGTAGAGATAAGTGTGGGAACGAAGCGGGTTTTGCTGCGACACGGAGAGAGTGAGTGGAACCTAGCGGATCGATTCACCGGGTAGACGGGCACCGCTTCAATCCGCAAAAGCTTTGGTTGGATTCGTACACCAGGCCTGTCACCAGCTGTGGACTTCCTTGACGAAAAGAAACGAGATACGACCGTAGCGGCGTACAGCCCGATCTCTTTAGCCATCAACACCTTCTTACTTCAGGGTTATGGCTACATGCGCACCTCTTGTCGACACTACAGATATCGATCGTCAAACTGTCTGGCCGGGCGAGGCCGGTGAGCGAGTTGATCGTTGTCGTCTTCCCGGCCCCATTCGGTCCGAGCAGGCTGAACAGTTCGACACGGCGTACAGAGAACGAGATGCCGTCGATCGCGCGCACTTCTGCGTACGTCTGCGAGAGATTGCCGACCTCGATCGTCATCGCATACTTCACTCTTTCCTTCGCGGGAAGAACATTCTTCCCGCATGCGGCCCGCTCTTACGGAGTGTCCCCCCGAACCAGCGCCCAGATTCCGATTGCCACGATCGCGGTGATGACGATCCATCCTACGCCCAGCGGTGCTGCAGCTGTCGGGCTCACGGACTTCTTTGCACTCGGCAGGCTGAACGCGTCGAGCGTTTCGCCTGGAGTCAGGGTCGCCGTGTCACCGTCGACCCGGTCGACAGAAACGACCCGAACGTCTATTCGATCTGGATAGGTCTCGACCATAGCATAAAAGTTGTGGTCGGTGGTCGCCACGATCGAGCCGTCTACGCGCGTCTCGGCCATGGCGGTTGGCGTGGCCCCGCCACCGCCGACAACAAGATAGGTTACGCCGTCACGCATGATCCGCTCGTAATTGTGCGCGTGTCCGTTGAACACGATGTCGACGCCGGTCTTAACAAAGATCGGGTGGTAGATCACGTCGTAGGAGTAGCCGCTGCCGTGGTAGGCATCGGATGAGAAGACGGGATGATGGAAAATCACGAACTTGTGCCTCTCCGAGCCGGAGAGCTCTTGTTCGAGCCAATCTTGTTGTGCCTTGATGTCGGCGACACTGCGGACGTTCGTGTCGATGCCCACGACAACGACTTCGCCCCAGTGTAGGCTCCACCATCGCTCGCCGTCTTTACCGCCGCCGGGTGGATGGGCGAAGTACTCGTAATAGGTGCGATGGTTCTTCTCGTGATTTCCGAGTACGGGGATGAACGGCGCAACGAGGAGCATGTTCTCGAACGAGGAGAACCAGTTCTTCCAGTAGTAAGAGGACGGGCTTTCCACGAGATCGCCGCCGTGGAGAATGAAATCAATGCCATGCCCATCAGCGTCAACGGCATCGCGTGCGATGGCGTCGCCCACCCAGACGAGGCGATTCGGGCCATCCCACTGCCACTGCGTATCCGCGAGCACGGCAAAGCGCACGCGTGTGTCTCGCACCGGCCCGCCCGACACAATTCCGCCTGGCGCGGGCGCGGTGCGGAAGTGGCCGATAGGGCTTGCGATCGTCTGCGAGCCGCTTTGGACGAGAACCTGGTACACATAGGCGGTGTCGGGCGCAAGGCCATCGAGTTGGACGTCAGTCGTTCTCGGTTTGGAATCGGTGGAAGCCGGAACCGCAACGCTCATGATCATCCCGCCAGTATCTTGGTAGACATTCGACCGCGCGTAGGTCACCGTTGCGGTCATCGACGCGGGCAGAAGCCAACTGATCGTCACCGATTCGCCGCCGGGTGCACCTGAGTATGGACCATGAATAAACGGTGGAACCAATTGCGCCGCACAAACGACACTAAGCACAAGGATGAGGCAAACAACACCAAACAAGTGTTTCATATCTTCTCCTCTCAACTCAACATAATAGGCAGCACACGCGCAGTCGGATGCTGACTTACTTGCGCGCTCTCCCCAGTATGGTACGACCGCCGCTCTCCGGTGAGCGCAGATTCATCGATGCTCAGATACTTCCCATCGGCCAGTTTGACGTCGGTCGGAATGATATCTCCTTGGATGATTCGAACGTAGTCGCCTGGGACCAGGCCGTCGGCTGCTATCTCTTGCCACTTACCGCCCCGCAGCGCCAGCGACTTGAGGGCTAGGGCTCCCTTCAATGCCTCAAGAGCGCTCGATGACTTGAATTCCTGCCAGAAGCCGATCACTGCGTTGAACACGAGCAAGAAAGCGATGATGCACAGTTCATCCCAGTGCCCAAACACCGCGGACAGGCAGCCAACGTAATACTCCTTGCCGAGGAAACGCATGAGATCATCAATGAACCATTCCGTGGGAACAGCGCCTACAGAACTGTATTCGAGAGGGACGATGGCGTAGAACCCTCGCCGCAACGGAGGAATTTGGCCCTGAAACGAAGGCCGGTGTAGCGACTTATCCAGCGTACTCGTGGACTGCCCCAACTCGCGCAGCGCTTCTTCGCGTGTGAACGTGTAGCGTCCCATCCGCTGCACCCCATCAATCAAGCGATTAAGGCTCATAGGTCTCCCTCCTACGCAGTGTTAAGAATACCACAAAGTGACGATATATGTCCCTTACTGCGATTTTCGACACGGCGCAGACTTGCTACCGCCTCAGAAGGACTATTGTGCCAGCCGCACTTGATCCTTTGCCTCGATCGGGAATAGGAACTCGATGATCCTGCATCCCGCCCTATCCGTTCCCAGGACGTAGAGAACCTCGATCGTCGCCTCCACTTCGTTGACGACCGAGCCATCGGGGGACGGTGAACAGTAGGCTTCCGCTTGCCACATCCCACAGCTTGATCGTGTTGTCGTTTGACCCTGCGGCGGCGGTCCTCCCGCTGGGGGAGAACGCTGCTGAGGAAACCGCCCCTGTATGGCCGTACAAGAAGCAGATGAGGTTTAAGGTATGCGCGTCGCGCAGCTTACCCCCAGTGGTGTTGCTACAGATATATACTCCCCATCAAGCGAGTACTTGACATCCCCTATGCAGCCTGTAGCAATCCGCGCCACAACCCCTTCAGGAAGCGGGATCTTGACCTCTTGGGAAAGGGTACTAATGCTGCCGATAATCACGAGTATCAATAGCAGTAACACCAAGTGCGTCATCACATCACTCCTCTTAAGGAAATGGAATAAGCACTTCGATCTTTGCTGCTCAAACCTCAGCATTGATTTCACAAGAGAAAGTATCACTTCCCTAAACTAACATCAACTGTCTTGGTAAGTAGTCCATGTGGACTCGATACGCAGGTATGGAGAAGCAGACCACGAACTGCGAGCATTGTCTTGCCCGCAAGAGCGGCAGATCACGCCGGTCACATTCTCATCCTTCGATCATAGGAGACCGGCTTCCTTGGCCCTCATCTATGTTGCATTGTTACCCTAGCGCGCGTTATGATCCCGCTCTCATGAGTGGAGAAACGCGAGACAGATCCTGGAGGCGGACGAGCCTCCTTTTCCTTGGACATTTTATCAACGATGGATACGGCAGCTTTTTCGCTCCGCTCCTTCCCTTGCTGATAGACAGACTTGATCTGTCTCTGGCTATGGCCGGGATTATGGCGACCACCCGCATTCTGATCAACTCTTTCACGCAGCCGATATTTGGACATATCGTCGATCGAATGGATCGCCCTCTGCTTGTTGCGCTTGGCCCGATCCTGACCATATGTGCGATGAGTATGATCGGCATGGTGACGAGATCATCGCAGCTGTTCTTTGTGTTGATCATTGGAGGAATCGGTACAGCTCTCTTCCATCCAGCAGCCGCTGCCCTTATCGGAGGCCTGAAGGGCGCAGGAAATCGCGGCCTTATGATGGCTTTCTTCTCCGCCGGCGGAACGATGGGCGGCGCTGCTGCGCCAGTCTTGATCATCCCGTTTATCGCGATGTTCGGGACAACGCGCACACCATTTCTTATCATACCGGGCCTGGCGGTACTCCTCGCCTTCACCCTATTTCTGCGAGGAAACCTTCCCATCAGAGAGGAGCGATCACATGAGCAAATGCGAATCAGAAACATCCCTAAACCACTTGCGTTGCTATGGGTCATCATCGTCCTGCGAGGAATGGCAGCGGTAACCTTTTCTAATTTCCTTGCCGTTCTCGTTACTGAGAGGGGAGGATCACACCTGCTCGGTGGAGCAGCAATCTCCATCTTTCTCATCACCGGATCACTCGGTGGCCTGATGGCGGGAAAGCTCTCCGACCGGTTCGGGCGCAAGGTGGTGATATTTACTACCATTCTACTCGCTGCTCCGTTTCTACTCATCTTCCTTCACGGCCCGACATGGGCCATGCTTCCCTCCCTTGCCCTGGCTGGCGTTTTCCTCATCTCCTCAACGCCCGTCGGAATCGTGGCGGCACAGGAGACTCTCCCTGGAAAGACTGGCCTCGTCTCTGGCTTGGTGATGGGAATGGCGTGGGGAGTCGCAGGCTTGGCGCTGATGCCCGTAGGCTTTCTAGCCGATCGCTACGGGTTAATCAGCGTAATGACATGGATCGCTCTCCTCCCCCTAGTTGCCGCGTTCCTCACCATGTTCTACCACGACGCAAAGCAGTCATGCGTGGCAAGTAATAAGTAATGCGTGATGAGGAAGGAAGCAGACGCATGCCTCGCTCACAAGTCTGTAACATAGACGTTCATGGGAACTACAATCTTGAAGCTTTCTACCGTTATCAAGTTCCATTCTTCGTGGTGAGTTTTATCTGATATTCCGGCTCAAGAAACACGGGAACAGTATTCTGTCTGTCACTTTCGGTCAGGGCTTCGTTATCCACTCCAAGCAGCGAGGAATCAGATCAGAGCTCTTCGCGCACTTGTGAGAGGATGCTGTACTTATTTCTCATCACGCATCACTTATCACTTTTCAGAGCAGCTACAGGAACCTGAGCGCCTCACGCGCCACGTTAACGCGGCGCTCATCCTCCAGCCAGCGGGCGAGTTCAGGGCGGACTACCTCGGGTCTTTTCCGCCCCAGTTTCCACATCGCTGCGGCAACCGCCCTCCAAACATAGCGGCGCTCGTCGAGGGATAGCTTGCGCAGCACGATCAGCGCCCGCTTCACCAGCGGGGGTGCGCCAGAGGCGGAGAAGGCCATCGCTACGTTCCACAGTGTCTGTTCGTCGGTCATCGTCGACCACTTCACTAGATACTCGAAGGTGATGCTTGGATAGCGGCCAAGCATCGCGCTCCCCAGGGCGAACGGCCCCAGGTTCCTCCTCACCACCTTCGCTCTGTCGGTGAGAAGCGGCTCAATAAGTTTCAGTAGCGGTTCTCCCCACCCTGGGGTTCGCGACTGCGCCGCCTTAATGACCGCAACGATGACCACTCTACGTACATTGTCCGACGGGTCACTTCGCCACTCGCGTAGCGTTTCACTCATTCCATCAAAGTCATTTCGAAACGCCCTTCCGCACGCCTCCCCCGCCGACTCGCGCACGGTCCAATCGGGATCGTCGATAAGCTTATAGAGTAGCGCGACTGACTTTGCCGGATCCTGGAGATAGCCTTCGGCGATTAGCCCACAGGCCACGTGGCGCGACTCCGCCTCTTTGCAGGAAGCGAACCGCTCCGCAACATGTAACGGCGGCTCATCGTCATCGCTCATGCGCGCAATCTTCTTCACTGCGTAGTGAACCTCCGGCATCCCCGCCCCCTGAAGCATAGAAGGTATCTTCTCCAGCTCGCCTGCCTCAATGACTCGATCTATCGCCTCGCGCATTGTTCCCCTCCTAATAGTAGACTTGCACCACCATTTAACTTCTAACCACCTCGCGAGTCAAACGTTCAAGCTCTTCATCCGGTTGTCGCCCTCCTCTCTTTCCACTAAGATCAACATCGGCAATAGGAGGGAGAAATGCGTAGATCAATCGCTGTGCTGACAATCGTGCTTGTGCTGTTCTCAGTGGCGGGCCCAGTACTCGCGCAGGAACAGGATGAGAATCTGTCCGATGGTCGCGGATTCGGGATCGGGATGCAGGTCGGTCTTCCGGTGGGAGGTCTAGTGAGTGCCCGCTACTGGTTCAATCCAACTGTCGCAGTGGAAGGAATCGTCTTCGCTTGGGGAGAGAGTCACGACTACTTCGGTGTGTTCTCGGGACGCGTGCTGTACAAACTCAGTGACACACCGACCGTGGATTTCTACATCGCTTCAGGGGCAACCTTCCCTTTTTCTGCCTACGGGAATGACCCGGTCCTCTTCTCTGTAGCCGGCGGGATCGAGTTCAACTTCGCGTTCGCCAAGAATCTAGCATGGAACGTAGAGTTCGGCGGCACAATGTCAAGCACAGGAAACCTCACAATGGCACTTGGAACGGGGCTTCACTTTTATTTCTAGTAAGGAGGCAATGGGTGGAACGAGGGGGAACATACAAGCCGTATCGCATCAAGATGGTGGAGCCAATAACTGTCCTTACGCTCTCCGAGCGCGTGGAGCGAATCCGTGCCGCCGGGTACAACGTATTCAACCTGAGCGCAGATGACATCTATGTCGATCTCTTAACCGATTCTGGAACCGGCGCGATGAGCCAAGCACAGTGGGCGGCGATGTTCCTCGGGGACGAGTCGTACGCCGGCAGCCGCAGCTACGCCCGCTTTCTGGAGGTGACAGGCGACATCTTCGGCTTCTCGCACATCCTCCCCACGCACCAAGGACGCGCCGCGGAGAATGTTCTCTTTTCGAGCATGGTGAAAGAAGGGGATATCATCCCCAACAACATGCACTTCGACACGACGCGGGCGAACATCATCGCCAACGGTGGAGAGCCTGTAGATCTCGTGGTCGACGAAGCGTACGATCCGAAAGCCGATCTTCCATTCAAGGGAAACATGGACATCGGCAAGCTGGAAGCATTGATCGACAAGGTGGGAGCGGATCGCATCCCTCTGATCATGATTACGATCACCAACAACAGTGGAGGGGGGGAGCCCGTCTCCGTAGAGAATATCAGGGCGGTGAGCAAGATCGCCCACGCACAAAAGATCCCGTTCTTCATCGATGCCTGCCGCTACGCGGAGAACGCATTCTTCATCCGCGAACGGGAACAGGGATACCAGGATAAGGAGCCGATCGAGATCGCGCGTGAGATATTCTCCCTGGCGGATGGAATGACGATGAGTGCAAAGAAGGATGGCCTGGCAAACATCGGTGGCATCCTGGCGATGAACGACGAGAAGATCTTCGCCGCCACGCGTGAACGGCTGATCCTGATGGAGGGGTTTCCCACTTATGGCGGCCTCGCTGGTCGCGACCTCGACGCCATCGCCGTCGGTCTGCGCGAGGCCCTCGATCTTGACTATCTGCGGGATCGCATCGGGCAGGTTCGCTACCTGGGAGAGGGATTAATAGAACAAGGAATCCCGATTATCGAGCCG
>Ga0075124_10000248_pt1 | contig 25411 bp, 23 predicted proteins | sample AntAceMetag02UKS_FD_69809 | JGI IMG/M metagenome (GOLD analysis project Ga0075124, IMG submission 69809) | Saline lake microbial communities from Ace Lake, Antarctica - Antarctic Ace Lake Metagenome 02UKS | ecosystem: Environmental > Aquatic > Non-marine Saline and Alkaline > Saline | place... | reverse complement strand
CAGGACAGAATTGACCTTGCCCACGAGAATGCACGGATGATATCTGAAGTTGCTGCCATGGTCGGCTGGTACGCACCAAATGCTGTTTTATTCATCGTCTCAAACCCGGTCGATGTAATGACCGCAGTGGCACTGAAATACTCGGGAATGAAGCCAAACCAGGTCATAGGTCTCGGAACTCACCTGGACTCTATGCGCCTGAAATGGAATATTGCCAAATACTTTGATGTTCATGTGAGTGAAGTCCATACCCGTATCATTGGTGAACACGGCGAATCCATGGTTCCGTTATGGTCGGCAACCACCATCGGTGGGATCTCCATCCAGAACCTCCCTAAATTCAAAGACCTCCCGAAAGAACACATCATTCACAATGTTATGAACGCCGGGTCGGCCATCATCCGCCGCATTGGTTCGACCGTATACGGACCGGGAGACGCAATCGCAACCATCGTGAGCACAATTCTTGGGAATGAAAAAAGGATTCTCACGGTATCTACCTTTATCAGCAGTGAAATCCACAACATCGGTGATGTCTGCATCGGCACTCCCGCCCGGCTGGACAGAGACGGCGCCAAACCCCTTGCCATTACCATCAGCGATTCTGAGGTGGAGGGATTCAGGAAATCAGTGGAGAAAATTCGTGCTATCACCCAGGACGTTTTTGAACGCCTTGATGAGAGCTGTTGAAGGGCCCCATATAACTCATTTTTCAGACAAACAGGCCTCTTTTCTGATGGAGCCTTTTTTTTGGATATTCCAATACCAGAGCATTCTGCTTCACTCCGGAACATGCTCCGACAATCGGCCCGGCAGATTTTTCATTGATAATACGGATCAATCAAAGCAGGAGCTTCAAAGATTTTGACACCCACATACAGTCTTGTCAGATAACAGCAGAGAAGCACTTATTTGAACATAAAAACATGATTCACAACGGGAATTTTAAAACGGTGGCTGAAAATGACGGAAAAATATGTTCTCAAATGCCCGGACTGCGAGACAATAATCCCTGACCGGTATACCAATGTCTGCCCCAAAGGATGTACCGGCCTTATACGGGCATACTACCAGAAGACGCACCTCCAGATTCGAAGTTTCCTCGGAGTATTCAGGTTCTTTGAGTGGCTCCCGGTAGAAAGCCATCTGCCATCCGAGGCAGGCCCCATCACATACAAAAGCGAAGCACTTGCACGTGAACTGGGACTTACCAATCTCTTCATCGGTTTTTCCGGTTACTGGCCGGAACGGGATGCACACATTGAGTCATGCTCGTTTAAAGAACTGGAAGCACTTCCAACCACGGTCCGGATGAGAGAAAAGGGGAATGGCATTCTTCAGATCTCATCCGCCGGAAACACCGGAAGGGCATTCTGCCAGGTGTCGGCCCTCACCGACGCCCCGGTGGTCGTTGTTGTGCCCGAATCATCTGTGGACAGACTCTGGACAACCGCACCAACCGAGAATGTATGCCTGATTACCGTGGCTGGAGACTATACTGATTCCATTGAGTTCGGAAACGCGGTCTGCACCATACCGGGCATTATCGCAGAGGGTGGCGCACGGAATGTCGCCCGCAGGGACGGCATGGGGACCGTGATGCTAGACGGTGTGGTTACGGCAGGACGGCTCCCCGACTCATATTTCCAGGCAGTGGGAAGTGGAACAGGCGGTATTGCCGCATGGGAAGCGGCGATGCGCCTGATTGGCGACGGCAGGTTTGGAACAACCCTGCCTCGTCTGCACCTGTCGCAGAACGAACCCTTTGTACCGATGACAAACGCCTGGCAGGACGGCAGACGGGAAATCATCCCTGAAAAGGATATGCCGGATGCCCGCCACGCAGTACATCAGGTCTATGCCGAGGTCCTCACCAACCGCCATCCTCCCTACTCCGTCAGAGGAGGCGTGTATGATGCACTCTCTGCTACGGGCGGGACAATGGACGGGATCACCAATTCTCAGGCAACAGAGGCGGAAAAACGGTTTGTCGATGCAGAGGAGATTGACCTGGACCCGGCGGCATCGGTCTGTGTGGCATCGCTCATACAAGCGGTTGAGACAGGTACTGTCGGCAAGGATGACTACATTCTGCTCAACATCACCGGCGGCGGATACCAACGTGTGGCAGAAGATAAAACCCGGTACCCTGTGGAACCCATGTTCAGCGTGCAGAAAGGCGCCCCCATTGATGAAATCAGGCGCGGAATCGAGGGGTGGGCGAATACCCATGTATGAAGAAATCATCTCTGAAATACCCATAGATGGAGAATAGAATGCCTGAAGCGGTTTGATGGTTCAGTCCGGAGGGTTTGAGATCAATCCATTGAAATAATAGGCTCTTTTTGGATTCTAAAAAGGGATATCTCTTTTTGAAATGCAAACCACCTGTGACTGACTGTATAGCCATAATTATCAATGACTTTCATCCTGACGTCGTAGTCCTGAAGAATCAGTCAAAATGTATATCGTCATCTGCATGAAATTCTCAAACAGGAGTTTTCATGCCCATTCCCGATTATCAAAAATTCATGCTCCCCATCCTCCGGTGTATTGCCGATGGAGAAGAGCACCCAATTCGTGAAATATATGACAATATCGCAGAAAAATTTGGCCTCACCGAGGATGATAAGGCTGAACGTACCCCAAGTGGCACAACACAAATCTACAAGAATCGGATAGGCTGGGCGAAGACATACCTGAAGAAAGCGGTTCTCATCAGTTATCCAAAGCGTGGAACTATTCAAATTACAGACAGGGGGTCGGGAATCCTTGAAGAGAATCCACAAAACATCGATTCCAAATATCTCCAAAGATTCGAGGAATTCCAGGAATTTCAGGAGTTAAAAGGAAAAATAACGGATCCAGAAGTAATAATAAATCCCAATCCTTCAGACAAGACCCCACAGGAGATATTGGGAGACAGTTATCAAAAGATCCACAATCAGCTTGCCGATGAGCTTCTTGAGCAGATAAGTAATTGTTCCCCGGCATTCTTCGAAATACTAGTGCTCGACCTCCTTGTTGCAATGGGATATGGAGGGTCAAAGCATGATGCAGCAGAGGCAGTAGGAAGAAGCGGTGACGATGGTATCGATGGTATCATCAAGGAAGATAAACTTGGACTCGATGTCGTTCTCATCCAGGCAAAGAGGTGGCAGAACACTGTAGGAAGGCCCGACATTCAGGCGTTTGTTGGAAGTCTTGCAGGCAATAGGGCAAAGAAAGGAGTGTTCATCACTACTTCTAAATTTTCACGTGAGGCGCAGGAATATGTTAAAAGAATCGAGCAAAGAGTGATCCTCATCGATGGGCAAAGACTCACCAAGCTTATGATAGACAACGATGTCGGTGTCTCGGAGGAGGAACGCTATATTGTAAAAAGAATCGATATGGATTATTTTGAGGGAAATTAGTGCAGAAATATATTCTTACACCAAATCATTTCAATGCAATTCGCTGAACATAAAAATGTCTGAGATAAATGATGCAAAATCCAAAACAGCAAATCGTCCTTAAAAAATCGTGCGCAAAATGTTTGACATATTTTTTCATCCCCACTTCAATATTATGCATATTTTTTTTGGTTTGGGCCATACTTGAACCAAGTATGGTTTGGGTTTGTATCATCCTATGCGTGTTTTTGAGCTTTCTGCCCATATCATACTTTATCATTGTATCAAATGGGAAAAAATGTGTAAAATCACCATTTAATCGACAATATCCGGAAAATCTCAATCCTTTGACCACAAATCATAACGCCTTCATTATCGTTCATTCGCCAGGAGATAATATGGTATACGCAGGTATTGATAACCTGATAAACAAATTTACAGCTACAAAAAATCCATTTAGAATTTATGACTGTAATAATCCTGATGAATTTAAAACTGTTGTAGCGAATGAAAAAGCAAAGCGTCTGTGGATATTTGGTCACGGATGGCGAGGGGGAATCACATTTAAAGGGCAAAGACCATTATGGAATTCACTTCCTTTCAAAGCTAAAAATAATACATATTTTTCTTACTGTGACTTGATTGAAAATGACTTGAATACATATCCTTCGAAGGATTTTGTTGCGCAACTCCATTGTAATCATTTTTCTAAAAAGCACGCTTCAAACAGGCCACTTCCCGAATTTCTTATGGAAAACAACCTCGGTAAGGATAACTACCATGTTTCAGATTCTAAGAATAATCCTATATCAGTATATTTTACAACGAAGAAATTAGTAACAAATATCAAGAGAAATCCTGCAATTCATGATGAATAAACAATAAGAGAGTGCTGATATAGCCGAATGATGTTCGATCATCAGACACAGAATTGTTTTATTGTATCGAAGTGCGTAACTCCAGTAATCAGAATACGTGATTGTGTATTCGGCAGTTCGTATTCAGTTGTATGGTGTGTCATGGCGTGCATAAAAGGAGTTCTTCTCGATATTGATGGCGTCCTGTATACGGGAGACACTCCCGTCCCCGGGGCCGCAGAATCGATACGGTTTCTGAAAGAGAATCATATCCCGTTCCGGTGTATTTCAAATACAACACAGCAATCGCGTGCATCAATATCTCAGAAACTGGACAACTACGGACTCAACATCCCGGAAGAATGCATATTCACTCCTGCAGTAGCCCTTGTGTCTGTCCTGAAAGAGAAAAAAATACAACAGTGTTTTTTTCTGACCGAAACCGATGTAAAAACAGATTTACTGGTTGATGGAATAATCGAGAGTAATTCCGGTGCCGAAGCTGTTGTTGTCGGTGATGCTGGTGATTATTTTAATTATCACTCCCTGAATGAGGCATTCCGGTTACTTATTGACGGCGCATCGTTCTTTGCTCTGGAAAAGGACCGCTACTGGATGGATAATGAGGGACTTTCCCTCTCTGCAGGGCCGTTTGTCTATGGTCTTGAATATGCAAGTGGAACGTCGGCCCATCTCATCGGAAAACCGTCGCCTGCATTTTTTGCAAAGGCGCTTGAATCGATGAATATCGATTCTTCAGAAGCGATTATGGTCGGAGATGATATTTATACGGATATCGGAGGGTCCCAGAGGGCTGGAATGAAGGGCATTCTTGTTAAAACCGGAAAATTCGATTCTCAGAGGGTTGAAGACAGTGGCATTAGCCCGTACAGGATTATTGACTCAATTCGTGACCTGCCTGAGATTATCAGCACCATTCTGTAATACACAATTGTGGCAACCAATCTGTTTTTGTTTCCGAATGAAAATGAACTCTTTTGAGCTGCCGGGAAAAAATACCCGTTCCATTCCAATTTGAACCGTTATACTCAGATCAGCCAAATCTCATTCAGTTCAGGGGATAAATACAACGGAAATACCGTTATTGTGCAATCTCAATTACACTACCCTGTTTTAGTTTATACGTCAGAAGATCCATCAGTTCCTCAAGATCCTTGCATAACCCGATTTCTCCGGCATTTATCAGCAGATTCAGAGAATGACCCGATTTTATGAATACAGCCGGAAGACGGACACCAACAGCCGGGTATTTTTTTGCCATCTCGTCACGGTGCAAAAATTCAATTCTGACGTCAAGATCGTTCAGAAAATTCTCCCATCTCTTTTTCATCCCTGTGCTCCCGTAGGTAAGTGCACACAGGGGACAGTCATACGTGGACGGTGAAAAGGCCTTATGGACATAATCCTTCAATTCACTGAAAACACCGCTGTCTGCATTGTAAACAAACAACAGAATATCATCTCCATCTCCGGTTTCTTCCATGACACACATAGGATGTCATAAAAAGCATATAAACTGATCCTGAAATGTCACTCCAAGGGCGTATGCAAGAGAGCCTGCAAGCATTGCCGGACGGGCACAGGCAATCCACCGCCCGGCATTATCCGGATCAGCATCTTTTGTGAGGGATGCGATCATTGCAGCAAAGGTTGCCACCGGGATCATGATCAGAAGAAGGAAGAGGTAATTTCCATACAATCCTGTATCACTTTCCCAGAAGAATGGCAACGGGTCAAGAACGATAATCCCTGCAAAGATTGCCGAGGTGGTGAATGCGGAAAATCGGCCGGACGTTTGAATCGGAAGGGTGTGTACGTTTGATAGTTTATCCTCCTCTGTATCTCTGATATCACAGAGAATTTCAATCGCCAGTCCCGCAAGAAAACTGAGACTGATAAAATAGAGGAACAGCGGCGGCATCCCTCCTGAGTGAATCAGAGCGCCGTACAGGAACGGGATGGTAAACCCAAAACCAACGATGAAATCCTTTACCAGAAGTATCCTCTTCAGCCGGATATTGTACAGAAGAAACAAAACAGTGCATGAGGAGGCAAACAGAAAAGGCAGCGCTCCGAAATACAGGCTTACCAGTAGTCCGGATATCATTGACGAAACACTCGTCCCTTTCAGAATATATTTATCTCTTTGCAGGTGGGATCCTCCTGCCCCTATGCATTCTGCACGGTCATAATATGAATTACCCAGATATATTCCGAAAATTACCAGAAACAGGGACAAGAACATCAGCAGATAATCAACGATGCCTGAGTAGAGATCTCCATAAAAAATTCCCACAATGAAGACCATGGCAGATAGGATAACCGAATCCGGGACTCGTGCAATAAAAATGTCTGCAGAAACGGATGGTGTATCCCCCATAATCCTCCGGTATGATTCGGGTATAGACACGACATACGCATTAATCTTACCGTTCAAAAGCAGGGGATGCAAATAATCAGGGGATACATACATCAGATATTTCCATGAACTTTGTGCGTGGAAAAATCGCAATCCTCATCTTTTTGAAGACAGTATTTCCCAATCATTCATTCCGAATGAATACCCGAATAATATGGTTTGAAAGAGGGCCGGTACCAATGCAACGATAAAGTGATTGGCGAATGGTTATCGTTTAACAGGCACAAAAAAGAGGCGATGGATACTGCAGGGGATTATAGCACACTGAAAATTGAGAATATTGTTGCTTCCGGGAGTGTTGCAGAGGCGATGGATATTGAATATCTTTCAGGCGTACTGGATGGATGTGTCCTTAATAAACAAAAATTTCCCGGTGCCGTGTATCATATGAAAAAGCCTGAGATTGCACTCCTGCTCTTTTCATCGGGAAAAATTGTCATGACCGGAATATCAAATAAAGAAGAATTCCGGGAAGGCCTTGCTACCATTGTCAGTCAGTTAAATGACTTTGGGATAAAGACGATTGAATCCCCGAATGTTGTTATTTCCAATATGGTGTGTTCCTATGACAGCAAGACTTTTATCAACCTCAATAAAGTAATGCTGACGCTCAGTCATGAGAGTGTTGAATATGAGCCGGAACAGTTCCCTGGTCTTGTGTATCGGATGACGAATCCAAAAGTCGTAGCATTACTCTTTTCATCCGGAAAATATATTCTCACGGGCGCAAAGAATCTGGATGACGTGAAACTGTCCATTGATTATCTTACGAATAAATTGGGGCAGATCCAGTAATCTGTTTCACAATTATACATTTAAATAATAAATGCTGACGGAAATCATCTATTGCAGATATGTACCGATGAAGTAATTTTGACTCTTCTCTATTCTTCGGATCTCTGAATTTCACCACATTTTGTCGCAATATAAACGACAAATGGAGCTATTTAGGGCACCGAAATCCCATCATCTCCTCTATTATCATGCCGTTGCAATGAAAAACTGGTAGTAGTATCCCCGGTACTCAACAATACCCCATCCCGGAATATCCCGGATAGCACCGGCCTCCGCATTGCTCAGTTTATGGTTGTACCCGCCGTAGCGGAGGATGCGGGCAAGCGTGGGGTAGTGGTCCAGCTCATCTTCGGTCAGGTGGTGCACTGCATCCGGGGCCTCCAACGCCTCCTTTTCGCTGGCCCGAACGATGAAGAGGGAAAAGGCGTTCAGGTCTTTGTACTTCATACTCCACTCGGTGTCGTGGGAGGAGTAGATTACATGCAACAGCCTTCCGTCGCCGGCGAATGTTCCGGTCGTCTCGATAAAGAACTCCGTCCCATGAATCGTGGCCCGGAAAAGCACTGCCACGTCGCTCACCGAGAGGTGGAGCGTGCTCCCTTCCACTCCCGCAAAAGAGCCGGTATATGAACGGGCATCAGGTGTTGCGCCGGAGATACCTTCGGGCAGGGGTTCGAATTCAGCAAGATAGTCATCGTTATAAATCCGGACATGCAGGGAGTGATTGTTCTCGATCTCCTCCTGAATGGCAGGGATGTCAAAGACCACGACATCGTAGCGATTTACGGCTGGACTCACCCCGAGTTCGGTCGATTTGTAGTCCTCAGTCAGGACATCGGTTGCGCCGGGAATGGTGACCACCGGGGCAGCAGGCTTGTCGATAAAGACCACACCTGTGAGGCAGATGCCAATGAAAAGCAACCCGACAAACACAATCACCATATCCCGCGACCACCGACGTTCAAACCACCATTCTATCACCACCAGAAAGAGGATGATGATGAAATAGCCGGCGAAGCCGTTCGGGTACCGGGGGATGACAAATCCCATGTGTAAGGCTGCCGCCGTGAGGAAGAGCCATACGAAAAAGCCTGCGAAAAGTCCCGCCAGTGCTGCCCGTCCCCGCACCTTCTTCTCTTCTTCGCAATGTCTGCCGCAGACGAAGTACAGGCCGGCAAAGACGCACGGAAGTATCGATCCATTTAAGAGCCACCCGAAGACGGGGTTATCATAGAGGCTTTCATTCGGAGGGAGGAACAAACGACCCACCTTAAACAACAAAAACAACAGGATGAGGTAGAGAAGTACACCGAGGGCAATTCCCCATGTCCGGGCAATTATTTCATCATCCCTCTGCGTACCTGATTTTTTGTCTTCAGTGTGTGATTCCGGTTCTTTTATTGCGGTCATGCTCCCCCTCCGGTAAGTATCCTCTCCACGATTTTCTCCATCAGCACCCCCATTATCGTGACCGGTTTTCCGGAAAATCTATATTTCATTTCATTGAGACAGCCCGGATGATTTACCCAGACACCAGATGGACAGGAATGTCCGGTTTCCGGAAAAATACGGGAGCGGATACACTCCTTATATATAAGATGTGATTACCCAATCCATAACGATTCCGGTCTCCTTTTGCTTTGTATCCGGATACCGGGGGAAAATGGAGAAAGGCATCACTATTGCCAGTCAACTACCCACGACTAAAGTCGTGGGCTTCCTTGACCTCCACCTTTTTTTCTGTGTCCGGGAAATCTTCGTATAGTAGCGTACCGACCGGCCCCTGATCACACGGCGGGCTCATCCATGGATTCGCCAGGAAGGAGGGCGTACTTCGCGTTCAGTCTCCCCAGTACCTGAAGAGAATAGTAGCGGAAGAAGGTGACGAAGGGCACCTGGATCAGCAGGGCTACCGGGATAATGATCGCAAAGAAGGGGATGAGCAGGAGGAGGAGGAGCATGACGTTCATCACCTTGAAGACCGTCGCGAGCACGACCCCGATGATCACGAAGGGTATGCCAATGAGGATGAGGACAAGCAGGATGGCGATGACGAGGAGGATGGCTGCGGCAATCCCAAGCACAATTTTCGCGAAAACATAGACGAGCGCCTGCTTCCACTCGGGTGCGAGGATGGCAATGACCTGCCGCCACGCCGCGATCACGCCGCAGTCATCCCGGATCATAACGGGGACGACAAAGTCGGTAGTGAAGACCGCAATGAGCGCCACCGGGATGAGCAGCACCAGCATCAGGAGGAGGAACACCAGCACGCCGCCGATAGCCATTGCATTACCGGGCGGCGCCCCGCCCATCACCGGGAGGAAGAAGATGAGAAACAGGACGGCGATGACGAGGAGGAAGATCAGGCCGATGGCGATATTGAAGAGCAGCAGGCGAACACCCTTTCCGCTGCGCTCCGAAAATGTCCGGGAAAGCAGTATCCGGCCACTCGTAAGGCAGTCGATGAAAACGAACTGGAGAACCGATCCGATGAACATCCATATGAGCGCCAGCAGCAGGACCACACCAGCGATGATCAGGATGAGACCGAGATCGTCCATCCCGAGGTCGGAGAGACTGACGGGAGGGAGGTCGGCATCGGAGAAGTCACCATAGGAGCCGCTGGGGAGATTGAACCCACCCCCGCCAATGAAGAGAGCGATGAGGGCAATACGGAGCCAGACACCCCACTGAAACGGCCAGAGGAGTTTTTTGGTTCGGTCGATCACACCGGAGATCTCGCTGACCGCATAGTAATCATCCAACATGTACATAGGATGCGACAGCTTTCGAGATAACCCTTTTCTGGGGTAACAAAAGAGATATCCGCTCTCCGGAAATGATGGCCCGCAGTGCCGGCGACTCCCTCAGGTCGTACTGCCCGTAAGCGAAAAAGGTCGTGAGTATGGTGCTACCACCGAGGTAGGCTGCAAAAAGAGGAGAAAACCGCAGAGAAAGAATGATTCAGGGAATGAAGAGAAGAATAATTTGTATTGAGAGAAGGAATACGGAGGAACGGTAATTATACTCACTTTCGTAATACCCAACCAGTTTGCACCCTCCCTCGTCATTCATTCCCTCAATGGGATACTGTGGATAATCAAGGGTATCCGAAGTCAACAAATCCTGTCGCTGACGGACAGAGGAGACTGTTGCTGATCCCACCATCAGAACGCCCCGCATACGAATAGATCTTTTCTTCACCACCCCTGGCGTTCACAGACAGCTCATGAAACTCCCTGGAAACTTCGCAATAAGCGCTCTGTAACGATCGTCGACATACCAAAAACGTGTAAACGATTGTATCAGATAAATTAATGGTTGCATTTTATAATAGTAGCATCATGCGTGTTCCGGCCCACCACTTCCGATTTCGTGCCTCTGCTCTCACAGTCCTGACAATCGCACTCATTGTCGTGCTCTGCGGCGGTGTTGTATCAGCCGAAGGAGCCTCATCGGCTACCCCCCTTCCGGACGCCGACTGCCCCGCCAGCATCCTGCCGGTAAGGTTTATTCCCAATACCGGACAGTTTGAGGACCCGATCTCCTTTGCGGTGATGCATGGTCACACCAGCCTCACTTTTACGCCTGACTCGCTGGTGGTGCACACGGATGACCCGCGGCAAAATAACTCGGGGGATTCTGCCGCCATCGTGCAGACCTGGAAAGGTGCACATCCCCACCCGGTGATTGAGGGAATTGACCCACTGGAGAATACGGCCAGCTTCTTTTCCGGGTCTGACCCCTCTCGCTGGTACACGAACCTCACCACATATACCGGCATTGTCTATCGTGACCTATATCCTGATATTGACTGCATCTACCGGGATGCGGACGGCCACATTAAGCGGGAATTTATCGTCGCACCCGGTGCCAACCCTTCAGCAATCGGAGTTCACTATGAAGGAGCGACAGGAATTTCAGTTGATACAGACGGGACACTCATCATTACGACACCCACCGGTATCCAGACAGAATCAGCACCGGTCGGCTTCCAGGTGATTGACGGAACAGCAGTGACGGTGCCTGTCTGCTACCAGCTCCGGGACGGCAATGACGTCGGGTTTGCAGTCGGTGCCTATGACCCGACCGTCCCGCTCACAATCGACCCCCAGCTTCTCTACTCCACCTATCTTGGCGGATCGGACAATGAAGACGGGAACCGTATTACTCTCGACCCGGCCGGCAACATCTACGTCACTGGTACCACCAGTTCTCCGGACTTCCCCGTTACACCAGATGCAACGTATGAGGATTTCTCCGAGAGCACCACCGGCTCCTCGCAGATGTTTGTGACAAAACTCAATGCCACCACACACCAGCTCGTCTATTCAACGTATCTGGGTGGGGGTGCCGGGGGGTACAATCCATGCATCGCTGTTGACAACAGTGGCAGTGCATTCCTCACCGGCAAGACCAATTCTGCAGATTTCCCAACCACTCCCGGTGCATACTCACGGACAGGTGACGGGATTCAGGACATCTTTGTCACCAAAATCGATCCATCGGGCTCCTCACTGGTGTATTCAACATTAATCGGCGGGTCAATCGGTGACGGGGGTGCCGCCATCGCGGTGGACGAAGAGGGAAATGCCTTTGTGGCAGGTACGACGTATTCATCGGATTTCCCCACAACAATGAGTGCATTCCAGCAGAAACCGCGGGGATCTGGTGATACATTCGCCCTGAAACTGCACCCGGAAGGAACAGACCTGATCTATTCAACCTGTCTCGGCGGGACAGGGGTCGATAAAGCCACCGGCATCGCCCTCAGTCCGGATGGTGCCGTCATCGTCACCGGCACCACGGATTCAAATGATTTCCCCACACTTGACGGCACCTGCCGCCAGCATCCGGCGGGGGGAACCGATGTGTTCGCGGCAAAAATAAGCCAGTCCGGCTCAGACCTCCTCTTCGCGACCTGTCTCGGCGGCTCCGGCGATGACGAAGCAGTGGGGTGCGCCCGGTGTCCTGACGGCAGCACCGCGATCGCCGGGAACACCCGGTCATCCGATTTTCCAGCAAATAACGACGCCTACCAGCAGAAGAACAGTGGCACCACCAATGGATTTGTGGCACGCCTGAACGCCACGGGATCAGGGATTTTGGCGGCAACGCTGTTGGGCGGAACGGGACATGACGAGATCGGGGGCATCGCCGTTGATCCGGACGGAGACGTCTACCTAACAGGTGTCGCCGGGTCACCGGACTTCCCGACCACAAACGGCGCCTACCAGCAGACATTCGTGAAGGAGTCAAATGCATTCCTGGCACGTCTGAACGCACCCCTGACAGAGCTTTCGTACGCGACGTTCCTTGGAGAGGGCACCTATTCAATGGGGACCGGTATCGCTGCCGCCGGAAATGGCGCGATATGGATGACCGGCAAGGCGGCGTATTCCACCTTCCCGACCACACCGGATGCCCAGTTCAGGAATCGATGGGGCAATTCCGATGCATTCGTTCTACAGATGCTCTGCGAAAATCTCGTGGATGCCGGTTTTACTGCGAGACTGGTGAATAATACACCCCCGGCCACTCTCATCTTCAATGCCACACCCGGCACACCCAACACATCATGGCGATGGGACTTCGGTGACGGGACCAGTGCATCCGGGCAGAACACAACCCACATGTTCACGCGTACCGGCACGTATCCGGTCATCGTGTTCGCAAAGAACAGGGCTGGCGAGACTTCCTGCATCAGGACATTTGAGATCGGGCTGACCGGCAACCGATCGCAATCCGTCTCCCTGCGTGAAATGCCCCTCCAGGCATCCGAATTAACGCTTTCCGTCATCTCTGGGGAATCCCTTGAGGTGCACGGGATGGCACAGCAGCCTTGGTCAACTGCAGTCAGAATCTGGATGTTCGGGCCGAATGCAGCAACCGTTACTGAACAGCAGTTACGTCCCGACCGGTCGTACAGTTACAACATCACCCCGGAGAAAACCCGCACATTCACCAACGCCCGGTATTATATTGTGGTACAGGAACCGGGACCGGATGGCCGGTTCGGCATCACCTATAATACAACCTCTGATGAAGTCACCTCATTGTACCGCAACACCAGACTCTTCCGGCTCACCGATGCCCGGTCGATGAAAATAAACAACTCCGCCGGCACCCTGATCCGGGCAATCACTGATCCGGTCTCCCGCGACATCTGCACAATCTATCAGGTACGAGCTGAAAACCCCCGGATTGAAATTGATCCGATAGGGACAGCACGAAAAAATACCATCCGGGTGTCAGGGACCACCAACCTCCCCGAAGGGGAGCATCTCGGCGTGCATGTCATGACCACCGCAATACATCCCACGTCGAAAAACTATGATTATTCGCACGAGATGGCGAAGACAAACACCACCGTCACATGGATAAACGCCACCACGAGGGGATTTTCCTGCACTGTTAATGCATCACTGCTCAGACCGGGTGAGTATTTCCTCGAGGTCTTCCCCCACAGTGAACGCTACGATGTTGAGACTACACAGATATTCAGCCTCCTGCCGAAGCCGTCACCAACCCTCCTGCCCAAAAACCCCATCGACTGGGATGACCTCAACCTGCCACCGCTTACTGTGAACCAGTCGATGGAACCAGTGCTGCTTACGCACGGAGTCATGCTGGTTCCGGCAGACGAACAGACGAAAGACTACGAGATCCCCTACGGGTCAGTCATGCTCTTTTCGGTGGACGGTATGGTCCGGGTCTTTGATACCGAGGGCACACAGACTGCTCTGTTCTATGACTCCAATGCACTTCGTATGACAGAAGTGCCAAACAATGCAATGGTGAAACACGGGGAACATATCATAACTGTGGATTTGGGCGAAGAACGAATCCTCACAAAAATTCATGAGGCAGACAGCCGCTGACAGCACACCGTGGTGAGCGGCAGACACGGACAATAAGATTCCTGGGATCATCAACGCCGAAGGACTGAGCAGACTGGTGGGGAGATCTTGAAAATCATTTCAGTTCACGGAGATGATCATCATCCAGTGGGACAATGTACAGGGGCGACGGGTCCCCTGCTGGATACACACCGTCTACCATTTCCTCACTGCACATGCTGTGATCACCAGCCCGGTGATGAGGAGTCCAATTCCAAAGCCGGGTGTTTTTACTCCCTCATCGTCGGTATTGTTTTCGGGACTGGTTGCCGGTGTAGGGGAAGAGGAGCCCGGCACATCCGGGCTGTGATACATTGGGGGGGGCCGGGGAGCCAGCTGCACCCATGCATAGTAATGCACTGTCCCCCCTGCCGGAGGAATCTGCTGAATACTCACGGTATGACTTGTCCACCCGTCCGGTTCAACAACCCTGTACTCAGTGAAGGCAGGTTCACTCAGATTCACCTCAACCCTAAGTGTTCCGTCTGCAATTTCACCCATATACTTCCGGTCAAAGTAGACAGAGGACCCTTCTCTGCTTCTGGTTTCATGCACCACATACCACCCCCGGTCACCATCCACCCCTTCTGACTCAGGCTGTTCTGTCTGCACATACCAAGGATGGAGATCAATTATCTCTCCCGGTGCGGGAACAGAATCAATATACCCGGTGAAGGTCGCATGCCCCTCTTTTGTGATGGAATACCTGCTGTATGGCGGTGCTGCCGGATCCCCCTCAATGGATAGTTCACTGCCACTGATTTTGCCTTTATATTCGTCATCAAAATAGACTTCTGCATCGTCATATGTGTACCAGTGGACAATGTAGTAGCCCGGTTCAGTCCCTGTCTGACTGTTCGCACCAACGAGAAAAAAACTACTCAGGAATACGAGAAGGGCAAGACAAACGGCATATCTCTTCATGGTATTGTTCATAATGGTGGTCTCCGTTCCGATGTTTTAATTGAATAGTATCCCGGTATTTGACCATTTCCCACATACCAAACCTTTGATTTCGGTTTATTAATTGTTTATGGGCCAATCGTTTACACGTCATACAACCGTTCCCATCCTGTTGGACAACGGGGACAGAAAAACTAAATAGCGTCCCTTCCACACAGATCACTATGACTACGGAGGAGAAGGGACCGGAGATTATCAGATATGAATTCCTTTCTTAGTGGAACATCCATGCGGAGGATAGTATCCCATCTCCTTCTTCTCTCTTTTATTCTGCTGTTTGTGTGTACAGGAGTGCAGGCTGCAACAGGAGGATATACCGTAAAACCCTACGTTTACGACCAGGATCTTATTGATAAGGGACTCGTCGATTCGAGCGGTGCAGATGGGACCTGCACATTCTGGGAACTTCCCCTGTGGATCCAAGTCGCCGAAATATCAGGCACCCTGGTCACAATTTTTGGCATGTTCAGGGGTATTCTCTGGTGTCATCTGGGATGCCGAAAGATTGCGAAACATAATGTGCTCGATAACACTGTTCGTTCTGTAATGTTTGAACATATCTGCAATAATCCGGGGATCACCTTTTCTGCTCTCGCCCGTGAATGCACCATCGGGAAGGGAATACAACAATATCACCTCAAAATGCTACAGAGGGAACATAAGATCATCTCGGCCAATAGAAACGGGTATACCGGATATTTTGAGAATAGTGGAAAATATGAGGTTTTTCGACAGACCGTAATCATGCAGCTCAGGAGCACTACAGTGCAGCAGATCTATGAAATCCTGATCCTTCATCCCAATGCATCACGCAAAGAGGTCACCGGGTACCTTGGTATATCAGGATCCGCCGTGACCTGGCAGATGGACCGACTGTGTGCTGACGGTACCGTTTCTGCCACGAAATCCGGGAAATACGTACACTACCTGATCAATCCAAAAGCAAAGGAAATTCTCCGGGATTACCTGCCGAACCATCCGGTTGCGGATGCAACCGGTCAGGCACAAAAGGGATCATCTGAGCCGTGGCCTACGGTTCGTGTTACGCCGGGCAAAACATCCTCATCGGATTAAGCAACGCATAAATAACCCTTAAATTAGCCAGCATCCCGGAAATCCGCATCCACACAGAGGCCCGGAGGGAGCCTTTCTCAACCTGAGACAACCCATACATCCTCCCCCAAATCCCCGACAATCGCGACCCCTTATTAATCTGTAATCAACCGATATTTTCGCAAATAACAGGCACTAAACACGTATTTTTTCGGCAGTGAAAAAAAGCAGGGAATACGTCCGTTTTACCCTCCAATTCCCCAATACAGGGAATCAGAAGGGGTGGAAAAAAGGCAAAAAAAGGGTGACGCAGACGTCCCTGTTTCCGCTATTCATCCGACCGGTTTGCATTTCTACGCACGCTGTCTTTCGCTTTGCAGCATTTTTACAGGGCCGTTAATTCAAATGGTTTTTCTTAGTAGGGGTGCGAAATCGGAAATATCAGCACTTGAGATATAGTTTAATTACGAAAAGCACAGTATTATCTCTGTTGCATTTATCAACTGCAGTGGTCATTTCAGAATCTGAATTATCTGCTGCAGATGATGTGCTGATTGTAATGGATTTTGTTCTTTTAATGGGAATTCCGGAATCCCTGATCCTGTTGAGTTCTTCGGATATATTTTCGCCGGATATATGTGTCGCCAGAATAATATCTCCGTCAATCACTTTTTCAGATTCAACAATTGTGTACACCCAGGGTGAAGCCGGGTTTCCGATTTCCACGAGGCTGTCATTCTGTAAATCAGCTTTATATCCTTCAAAGAGCTCTTTATCTGATTTGAGATCGGAGTTTACATAAAGTGGTTCGTCTCTTATCTTCCGGGGAATGTTCTCCCCAAAATATTTGTCAATGGTGGCATTTATGACTGAATCTGAAGTATTGCCATCAAATATGATCTCAGGAACCCACAGCATTTTATCGAGTATTTCAGTCTCTTTTTGCGTCAGGGGATTTAATTCACTTTCATTTACGGTCTGATTATCTGACGGGAATTTTTCAGTATCCTGATCATTGTTTTCAACACATCCGGGAATAACCCCAGTTAAAAACATAAAAATAAGGATTACAAACACTATTTTTTCCTTCATTTATCCCACCGATTGATACGTATGCTAATTCAAATATGGATATTGTTACTTGTTAATCAACTAACATTTCTACGCACGTCGTCTTTCGCTTTGCAGCATTTATACAGGGCCAACTGATCCTAAAAAACAGAATGATTTAATTGCAAAATCATTCATATTTTGAGAAGACTGAAAAGATCACCCAGAATACCGTAGATACAATCGTCACCTCGATGTAAAAGCCGAGCGTCACACCGATGGTGAAGATCAGAGCATATCCCTCCTATACCTCCATGGGGCAATAAAGGTATGAGAGATCGGGGGCCATCGCATCCGTTTTGTCGATTCTCTGAAAGGAAATGCTCGTGATATCGGAAAGATTTGTCGGGGGGGTTCAATCCGGGGATCGCATACTCGCTCGTTTCCCCTGATGTGCTATCGATCATTGTGCACCGTTCCTGCGATACCACCGTACCAGATAATACGCTGCACCGGTTGCAACAACGATCAGGACTCCAAGAATATAAGGCAGGAATGCTGATTTGTAAAAAACGCTGAACACACTTTCAGTTCCATGATATGGGACTTTTTCTCCAATCAACATCTGAGTGGTCACATTTTGTCGAGGATTCGTTGTAACTAAAGAATCCGATACATACGCAGGATTTTTGAAAAAGTAGAGATCCTTTTTGGTTATCGCCACAATGTCCTCTCCATCGGATGAAATCGCGACACCGGACAATTGTTCTTCAGATGAGAAATTTCCTGCCACAATTCCGATCTGATTTAATAGAGTGAGTGATTGACCGGAAATGAGGGCTGTGTACGTCCCATCATTCGATAGTGCCAGCGAGAGAGGCGAAAGAGGGTGAATATGCGATCCCGGATATTCTGAACGATATTCCCACAACTTGTTTCCGGACAAATCATACGAAAAAACCCTTCCCGGGGTCCTGACAACAATACTATTCCCGGTATCAGATACGTCCAACATGATTCCATTCTGAGGCAATGATTTCTTCCAGAGTGTTGCCCCTTCACAATTCAGGCAGTAGAGTGTTTTTGAAGAGAGCAGGCAGACATAGTTGCCGTCACCTGACATTTGCATGTCATTCACATCCCGAAATTCATGCTTCCATACCTCTTCACCGCTCATATTCAGGCAGATAATGGATGTGTAATCCAGTACAGCGACGGTAGATTTCCCATCTTCTGACAAATCAAGAGAGGTAATCCAATCGTTGACAGGATACGTCCAGAGAGACGAGCCGTTTTTATCGAAGCATGTGATGTCATCATAGGATCCAAATACCGTGCAGGAACCGTTCAATGAGATTGCCGAATGAAAAACAAAAGTTCTGACTGAATTGTTCCACAATGTCTCTCCGGATTTATGTATCAGTCGTATGCTCTTCATTGGATTTGATGCAGGAGCAGAACCTGAAACTGCAAGATAATTCCCGTCAGGGGACAGCAGCAAACTCTGAAGATACCGGGTGTCGGTTGATGTCGTTCTGTTCCACAAAACTGCCCCTGTTTCATTCATGAGATACATGCTGCCGTCGAATGTTCCTGCAGCGATGGTTTTGCCGTCATCCGAAATTGCCAGATTATTGAGGAAGTGGCTACCAGTGTCCGGAACATCGGTAATATCCAGATCACTTTCTGCAAGACCTGATATCCACAACGGGGATAGTGCCTGGGCGGGAATAATGACAATTGATGCCATAAGAATAGCTGAAACGAAAAGAAAATGGAAAAAATCTGGTTTAATGTCCACACCCCCGGATTATTATTGATCCAACAAATACGATTACCAATAGCAGGCTCAGATCTCGCATTCCGTTTTTCATTTTCATACGTTTTCCTCCGGATTTCACATCACCGGGGGCAAAAAAGGCGAAGCTTTCAAGAAATGGTAAGCCCAACACAGTCCTGCCTCCGGGCATACGTGGGGTTCAACCGTTCTTGATTGGTTCGGGTGAACCCCGTGCAACATCTTTTCTGTGTGATACGTGTGTGACTTTTGACTTCGCTTTATTAACATTTTATGGGCCAATCGTTTACACATCATACCACGCGAAAGTGTTGAGGCAAACAGTGTGTTGCATCACTATTGTCGGGGAGGTGTGAACAGTGAGTTCGGGAAGTAATCCTTCTTTTCAGACAAACAATTTTAATCCGTTCCGGCTCACTCCCGCCTTCCTAAAGAGAGGACGATTGTCACGATGCCGGTTACAGCTATAATGAGTATGGAAACCGGGTTACCACCGGCTGTTGCAGGACTCTCCAGAGGGATGACATACACCTCATTTTCATCACTGGCAGCCAGATTCTTACCATCAGGCGACCACTGCACCGTAACAAAATTCAGATATCCCGGAGCAAGCCCAACAGGACCGGACCCGTCACTGTTTATGATAAACAGGGATGAAGGGGCTCGGGACTGAGAGGTGAACGCAATCCTGTCGCCTTCAGGAGAAAAAACCGGCGAAGAGTCTATGTTGCCGGACGTCAACTGCTGTTTACGGTCTCCTTCGGCGTTTATAGTCCACAGGGCAGATAAAAATTGTGTCGAATTGGCGGCTAACGTGATCGCATTGTATATGATACTGTTCCCATCCGGGGACCAGTCAAACGTGCCGACATTCTCTCCAACGGATGTGAGGCATCTCTCCTCCAAACCATTATCCTGTATGATCCGGATTTCATTCCCTTCCGACCGGAAGAAAAGATATGCGATTTCATCACTATGAGGTCGCCACGCAGGCTGCCGGGCGTTACCCGATGAGGTAAGTCTCTGTTTCCCGCCGCCGTCGGTATTCATCACCCAGACATCGGCCTCCCGGCGTATTTTTGAAAAGTTGACGATTTCTAATTCATTTCCCTGTCCATCTGTTGTTATATCCCGGATATCTTCATTTTCATACCAGCAGGAAGTGTATGCAATCCAATCACCACGTGGACTCCATACGGCTCCGTATCCCGACGGACCATGCAGCCAGGGAACAATATTTGCCCCGTTTGTCAACTGATTGTTCCCGCTTCCATCCGGGTTCATTGACCACAGGTCGTATGTACCGGATCTGTCGGAGATGAAGAGAAGTTTTTGCCCGTCCGGGGACCATGGATTCGATAAGAAAAAATCTGCAGATGTGTTAGATGTCAGCTGTTTCCTTCCCGACCCATCCGCATCCATCACCTGGATGTCGGTATTTCCTGAGTCGGCATCAAACGACAGAAAGACAATCCGGTCACCGTCCGGAGACCAGAAAGGATTTGATGCTTTATCATCCAAGCCAAAGGTCAGCGGTTGAACCTCCGCCTCCACTATACCGGCGAACAAAGAAAGAATGATGATAGAAATCATCAGATACGAATTGAACTGCATATATCTCTCCAGACAGAGACTATTGACGTTGCTTCATTAATGGTTTATGGGCCAATCGTTTACATGTCATACAACGGGTGACGGTCAAAACAATTAGGGCCACCCTACAGGAACAGAACAGATTTAAACCACCCTCACGGAGGTTCCATTACACGGTGTCCCATGTATCTATCAGATATATTTTCAGTAATTTTTTTCATTCTGTTAGTGCTGGCAGTAGGGGCATATCCCCTATTCCTGTATTATATCATCCAAAAAATACCAAACCCGTCAGTCCGTTTCTGGGCTGCACCGGCCAGTGTTGCTGTGGCAATTATCCTTTCCATTATCCTTCTGGATATTATCAGTTTATCCGGACCGGAAGGGCTGGCATCCCCCTTCCATCTGCTGTTCACGTATTTCATGTTCTTTCTCATCTTCACGACTGCTGCGCTTGCAGTCGTCACTCCCATTTTTTTCCTCGGGGTGAACAGAACAATTGAAAGACGCTGGTGGATTGTCTTTTTTAGTTCCTATATATCCCTGCCATTCCTGTTCATTTTCATCTTCTCCTTTTTTGGAGAATCGATACCAGGCGGCCCGCTTCCTGCCCTGTCCCTCCGGCTGCCATTACTGGTTGGATGGATCTTTGATGGTCTCATATCGTTGTTTCATCTTCCGGGAACCCCATTTTATAAACCGGTGTATGACGTGATGATGAACGGGGGGCTCTACCTTGAACTTCTCATTATCTACACGCTGTTTTTCGGAGTGCTGCGATACGGTTTTGACAGGGGAAAATAATACTGAACACGGGATAAATTGGTGAATGGAGATCGCCGGATCAGAAACGAACATCAGAACGATGAAGATCGTCAGGGGAGGATGACACCAATTTGTATTCAACAAATATATTCAGGTAAGGATATATGCATCCACCGGTAATGAAAGTCTGATGAAACACCTCCGGGGGGTGGCGGTTATCACGGCACTCCTGTTTTTTACATCCATTCTTCTGGCTGCATCCGGGTGCACCTCGGTACAGGAACAGAACATGACCAAAAGTGAACTCGCAGATGCCTATCTGAATCATGCAGATCAAATAACCGATTACCATGCAGAATATACCCTGACGCACGCCCTCGCAGAACCGGAACCGGTTTGGGAGACGGTTGTCTACGACCGGAAACATCCCGATTGCTACCGTATGGAGAAAACAGATGCCTCCACGGGCTTGCCGGAAGGCTCATCGTACAGAACGAGACCACTGCCGGGGGATATGACCCGAAGACGGGAGCATATGAAATCCTCCCGTCGATAGACTACGTACGCGACGGTGACTATCAGGACCTCGTCCGGAGAGTCGTCCGGGACCGTACGTTTGTCCTTATAGGTCAGGAAACGATCGATGGAAAAACAGTGTACGACATCGAGGTGAAGACCGGCCCGTCGTTTATCTATACAACGTATCTTACCGACAGAATCCGGGCCTGGATCGATCCGGAAACCGGCCTCGCCCGGAATGTCTCCACGTATTTCGACTCAGACATTCCGAACCACGCGGTGGAATACACGCTCATTGAAGTGAATACGGATATCCCGGCAAGCCGGTTTGTCTTCGTTCCCCCACCGGGTTCACATCCCCGGTGTGCCGAATCAACAGGCCACACCCCTCCCCCGAAAGAAACCGCCCTCGGGAATATGTCCCCCGCACTCGTGCCCGGATGCCTGAACTGCACCAATGCACTGTTAAAAAGTTCCATTGGAGGGTTTTCCGGCAATCCCATGCTGATCATCCAGGACTGGACCACCGAATCATTCCCGTCTACTGGCGTCAACTATACCTTTTACTCCGGAACAGCGGACCCGGGGATAGTCCGGTTCCATGTCAGGCCGGTGGCAGGACTCTTCGAAACCAAATCCGTAGCGGTGCCGGACGGCCTGACATTCAGAATAGAACCAGAAGAGATCATGGCAGAACCCTTCGGCATCTACACCGCACGGTTCACGGCACAGATAGATCCCGACGTATACCCACACGGCATCCAGACCACCTGGTTATCTCTTCATGCTGAAGTGGAGGGAACCGATGATGCCATCGCTGACGACTGGGTCCGTATGGTGGTAACAGACGAGCCGTACCCCGGTCTCGCCGGACATTTTTACACGAAGGGCGGCAGTTTCTGCCAGGGAGTCCTCGTCCTAACTCCTGGTGAATCAGGCAGTGTGAACTTCTTTATCCACACCGGCGAGCGCGACACTGGTCCGGTGACACTCAGTCTCTCAACCATCCCCTGCAACGCCAACTACGGACCGGTCCCCGCAGACGCATGCCCGGACTGGCCGGAGGAAATACAGGCGACAATAGAGCCGGACAGCTTTACCGGCAGAAGTTTCGGCAACTACCTCTCAGAGATCACCTTCACTACCAGTCCCGAACTCGCGCCGGGTGATTACTGTTTTTCAGCGAATCTCAGGACGCCGACCGGAGGACTGGGGACCTCGCAGTTTGTGCTGCGGGTGGTGCCGGGATGAGCGATTTGTGACGAGGATAATTATGAAAACCCGACCCGGATATTATAAAAATAGTTCTCCTTTCGTTTTTCCCGGCAGATTATTTACCATTGCATGCCATAACCATCAATATCATGAATTCTCCTCATATTGACATCCAGAGAAAACATGAAACGGAGATATTCAAACAGTTCGGGGTCCGGAAAATAGGTATATTCGGATCTGTTGTGCGGGGAGAGGATAATCCGGATAGCGATATTGACATACTCGTTGAATTTTCACCCGGAGAGAAAACATTTGACAATTATATGGGGCTGAAACACTATCTTGAATCTCTTTTTAAGAGAAGGGTAGACCTGGTAACCACTGACGGAATCCATCCCCATATCCGAAAAAGTGTGTTACGTGAGGTTGTATATGCCACGTGAAACGGATCTCTACCTGTACGATATACTTGAAATTATTGAGAATATTTGTCAATATACGAAAGGATTAACATACGAGGATTTTATTTCAAACCGAATGTGTGTTGATGCAGGTGGGCAGAAGACAGGGAACATCTCAATTACTCACATTCAGCCTTCAGTAAACGCCCAGGTGTAAACGCCACCGTGCCAAACAGACACACCGGCCCAGGGAAAAAATTGATGAGAACAGAAATGTTCTGTTCTCAGGTCAGGGTAACAGAGACAATCTCTGCAGATTCAACACCCTCAAGACCGCGGAGTATTTCCTCAGCCTCTTCGGTGCTCCCTTCAGCGTCCGGGACGACGATGGCAGCTTTCAGGCTGGAGAGGCCAAAGCCGATAGGCTCGACAACCATGTCCTGAGTTCCGGGGAGTTTTTCCTTGATTAACGCCTGCAGTGCCACGAGGTCAACTTCAGGTGAAACGGGCATAATTTTGATAATAACTGCTACGTCACCCATGTTTCAGGGCCCCAAAAATCCACATTTCTTGCATTCGTATGGGATACTCTGGTGCCGGCAGTCGTGGCACCGGTATATTGTTTCCCCGCACTTGGGGCAGGAGAACTTTGTCCAGCCCTCTGATGCGAGCGGGACATTACAGGAGGTACACTTCTCTATTGCCATAGTTAACTCATTAATTCAGCATCAAAACTATTAAAGATGTGGATAAGAATAGGTGCCGGGGGGCCTCTCCCCCTGCAGGAAGCTACGTATTCGTTCCGGTTCGCGGCCGTTAACGATGGCCCACCGGATACCGGATGCACGGGCAAAGGGAAGAAACAACGGGTCCACCACATCCGTTTCCATTGTTCCCCCCTCAATATCCTCGGAAACAGATTCACAGAGCCCCTCATCACAGCATATTCCGTCCACCGATTTCAGGAGCAAAAGTGGGGCATCCCGTGCCGATGCCACCCATGCGGCAATGGTATCGGACGTCACACACCAGGAATGCGGCAGGGGATCTGCCTCCCACATCGCCTGGTACGGCAGCAGGACGGCCACACCCTGCACCGGATCATGCAGTTCCTCCACAGGTACAGCTCCCGCAGCCACCCACAGCCAGGCAGTCTGTTCCATCGCACAAACGGCCATCCAGTGCGCCGGGGTTCCCTCAGCACCCGTATCCCTGACGATATCGGCAAACCGGCCGCCGCCCGGGACAATGAGAATGTCACGACCGGATGATGCGAGAAGCTCATATAATGTCTTGATCTCTGATGTCAGACTGCCACCTATCTTAACGACCAGAGGCCCTCCTCTCTTTTCTGCTCCCGTATCCATTTCCGTACTCTGATAAACCATCGCCATTCTGAGGCATAAGCCGTTCGCCGGAAAAGCCTGATCAGATGCAATTCGGAAAGCGTATCATTTCCCCTGTGCATCTCTCAGATATGCGGATTCTCCCTCTCCTCCTCGTACTCAGTCTCATCTGCTGTGGCACGGCAACCACGGCATTCACGATAACAGAAGTCTGCCCGGATACCTGGTACAAAGGAGAGGCCGACGAATACATCGTTATCACGGGCACCGGCAGCCTCACCGGGGTCTCTGTTTCGGACGGGGAGGGAAGTGCCCGGTT
>Ga0075124_10000241_pt1 | contig 25684 bp, 27 predicted proteins | sample AntAceMetag02UKS_FD_69809 | JGI IMG/M metagenome (GOLD analysis project Ga0075124, IMG submission 69809) | Saline lake microbial communities from Ace Lake, Antarctica - Antarctic Ace Lake Metagenome 02UKS | ecosystem: Environmental > Aquatic > Non-marine Saline and Alkaline > Saline | place... | reverse complement strand
CCGTCTGATATTGTTCTGGCATCAAAAACATCATCCGATGCGGAGACGATACTTTTCACACCCCCCTCTTCGGAAAAGTTCATACCCGTCTGTTCCTGAATATCTTCAAGCACGTCCAGGAGCATACCCTGAAACCGCTTCTGCCAGATATTGGAACCACACTTGTGCTGCGCTACAGCACAGACAGCAACTCTCTTCATCTCAATACCTATCCTCCTTTTTTCTTTTTTATTCCGATATTAAGCCAGAACCATTGCCGCTGCCCGTGAATGGCCCCTGGCATAACCGTTCATAAAATCGCCTGATTTAACCGCTCTCAGTATGGAGTCCTTGTCCCTTGCGGAGTTCAGCTCTATCCATGCCCTTCCGCAACCCAGCCGTGTATGGGAATCATCGGAAGCCACCTTCGGGTAGGCTATCTCTTCAATATCGTAATCTGGTGTGTAAAATCCGTGGTGTGTGACCTCAACGGCATCAATATGAATCTGCTTGGCAACATCATTGATGCAGTTGATGGTCTGTTTGAGTGTAAAACCGTAATCGCCGGGATGATTGAAGGTGTGGAGGACTTCACTTTCCCCCTCGATTCTGTTTACATGGACATATCCGAGTTTCGTTCTCACCGTAAGCTCGATCCCGAAAAAGACAATAAGATCGGTCCTGATTTCTTCAATGGCCTGTCGGTAACTCGGCTTTAATAGATGATCGTGATCGGTAATGGCAATAAAATCAAACCCCTGCCTCTTATAAAGGTCAGCCGCCTGCTGAGGTGTCAGTCTGCCATCGGAGCATGTCGTGTGAATATGGAGCTGACCTTTTAAATACATTTATCACCACCGAAGCGATATATCGACGTTTCCCCCTCTTAATATGGAAATCCTCACCCTCGGGGGACCCGCCCTCTATATTGATTGACTTGTCAATCTTTTTTATCTCAAAAAACAATATCAATACTACTCTTTTACACAGCGTGCGGGCGTTTATTGCGCCTTCGCTCCACTGAGAAAAACCTGTATGACCCCGTTTACGGTCCGGTCCTTTCTCTCCCTGTTGACTTCCTCTTTACCGAGAACCATGACGGAGATAAAGGCCTCAATTGCTCCAAGAAATATATAGGTGAGATAGTGCGGACCGATGTCACGTCGCAAAAAACCGGTCTCTTGACCTTCTGCCATCACCTCTTCCGTAAGGCTGAAGAATGTCCGGAATTTGGCGAGACCTCTCGCTGTGTGATAGACAGAACTCCGCGACACCTCGGTGATAAAAATTGAAACGAGATCCTGTTTTTCCACATACATATCGAGAAAAAACTTGATGATATTTTCAAGCTTTGTCTGAAATTTGCTATCGGACTGCCTTTCATCTTTCAGCATCTGGTAGAGCCTGTTCCACCAGCCCTCCACGATGACATCGAAAAGTACCTCTTTGCTCTCAAAATAATGATAGACAAGGCCGTATGATACCCCTGCCCTTCGTGCGATATCCGCCATGCGCGTATTCGCGTATCCCCTGTCCCGAAAAACCTCGAGAGCCGCGTCGACGATTATTTCCTGCTTATGATTTTTCGTCATGTCGAATCCCTAACCCAGACTGATTGATATGTCAATCTATTTTTTATCAATTTTTATTAATACAGCAATTACAATGAGTTAATTAATTGTATGATGGTTTTTTCTATGAAAAAACCATCATACCGGTTAGAAGTTGAAGCTCCCAGCAATAAGTTGCGGGGAATCTCCGACTGTTAAGGAAAATGTTTATTTTTTATTCGCTCGCTAACCCCGCTGCAAGCAACGGGGAATACGCTCGCTGTTCAGTTCATTCCACTCAAATAGATGACCAGAACAGCCGAAACCAGCCAGAGTATACCCGTAATCCAGATCACCCTGTCCTTCATGAGAATCGTTACCGTATCCTCGGAGGCGGATGTCAGAGAGAGGCAGTAGTAGCGGAATATGCCGTAGACAACGAAGGGAATCGTCCATACCATATGGATGGACCCGATTCTTTCCTGCGTTTGAAGTGATACGCAGTAGAGGCTGTAGCTCATTATCGCGAGACTCGCCGTCACAGCCAGGATATGCTCCAGCCTCTCGGCTGTATAGAAGGCATTCGCATTTCTCACCCTCTCAGCGGCATCGGACGAATATGCCCTGATTTCACTCCGCCGCTTCGTCGTGCCGATAAAAAGGGACAGCATGAAGGTGCATATGACGAGCCACGGACTGATCGGGACCTGAATCGCAAGGGCACCGGCAACAACACGGATTACAAAACCTGCTGATATAAAGATTATATCGAGTATGGCAATCTCTTTTATCAGGAAGGTATAGAAGATATTCGATACCCCATAAAGGGCTGCGCAAAAGGTGATCACCGGGAATCGGACCATAGTCTGCATGTCAAGATAATATGCCGCCGTGATCGAAAGAGCGAAAAGAATAATCGACCCGGCGATTGCGGAGGTAGTACTGAGGCGTCCCGAGGCGACGGCCCTTTTTTTCTTCTCGGGGTGAAGCCTGTCGGCATCACGGTCCCTCACGTCATTTATCAGATAGACGGCACTCGCCAGACCGCAGAATATGAAAAATACAGCCCCGCACATGAGCCAGGCGTCTTTGAAAAACAGTTTTTCTCCAAAAGGCATGGCCGCAAAGACGAAGATATTCTTTATCCAGTGAGCGGGCCTCATGCCATCGATCATCGCCCTCAGGGCTGAACCATTATTCATATGCCGAAACTCCCTTCGAGTTGTGGTTAACCTCTCCCCGAATATTCCGGATAGGGCCAAAGCTCAATACTTTAAATACATACAATACCACCTTCCATCCCGCAACAGGTAAAATTGTGTAGCTCCCCGCCTACAAGGCGGGGCTTGCGGGTGCGCTCCCGGTCAAGAAAAGAGAGTTCTTTCCCTTCCCTCCTCCAGCAAAAAAGAAGGACTGGGCGCCGATGCGATTGCACCCATACCATTGTGATGATATGGTATTATTTCCCGCTATAGGAGGAGAGATGACATGAAAAAACCAGCTGCCGTTATGTGTGCGCTTCTTATCGTTCTTTCGACTCATTCGGTTTTTGCCGGGTACATACGCCTTAATACCGGGGTAATGGGTGTCGTGGAAGGGGAGAAACTGAAGGTGGCGATCACCATTGAAAACAGGGGAAATGAACCGGCGTACGACCTCCAGAGTGAGATAGAAACCGGAGATAAACGTATGCCAATCAGAACGAAAAAAGAACTCGCCGTCAACGAGACGTACAGTGTTGAGTCCCTCCTCGACCTGGATCCGCAAAAACCGGGAACCTATCCCCTTACCGCCACGGTCTATTACAGGGACAGCAACCGGCACCCCTTTTCTTCCGTAACCTGCACATCTTTTGTCTACGAGAGAGAACCCCTCCCCCGCATCTTCGGGCAGATAAAACCGGCAACGTTTTCGAGAAAGGCAGAGCTCACACTGACGCTGAAAAATCTGGACAAGAACGAATTGAAAACATCGACACGGCTTATCGTACCGCGAGAGGTGACAACGAGAGGTGAGACCAAGGAATGCCTCGTACCGCCGAGGTCGGAGGAGTCGTTACACTTTCATGTCAAAAATTTCAGCGCCCTCCCCGGAAGCAGATACCCCGTCTTTTGCGTGACTGAATTCGAGAAGGGGGGAATGCATCATACGGAGATTTCGCGGGGCTCAATCTTCATCACCGAATGGGATTTTTTCGAAGAATACCGCGACTGTCTCGTTGCCCTCATCATAATCCTTCTACTTTTCTTCATCCTGCTTCAGTTTGTGAAGAGGGGTTCAGTTCAAAAACCTAGCGACTGAATGGCTGAGATTACCTTGTGGGATGTTATCTTCTCCATGCAATCGATATTCCTGCAGGCCTTAAACTTTCCGAGGACCTGACAGGGCGAGCAGGGCAGATTTTCCCGTACTATCAGATGATTATCCCCGGCATATCCCCACTTTTTTTCATCGGCGGAACCGAAGAGCGTTATACTGGGCACCCCGAGGAGGACCGCCAGAACAGCCGCCCCCGAATCGCATCCGAAAAAGAGATCTGATTTTTTGAGGATCCCGCAGAGTTCTAAAAAGGAGGTCTTCTCCACAAGCAACAGTACCTGCCCCTTTGAATCTGAAAACCGGGACATTATCCTCTCCGCAATACCTGACTCCGTTTTGCCCCCCACGATTACGACGGCCATATCGGGGTTTCTTGTCAGATGGCTGATGACGTCTGCATATCTGCCCGAAGACCAGCGGCGATATTTTGCCCCTCCCCGGGGAGAAACGATGGTCACGATCTTAAACTTCTCCCTCAGGACAGAAAAGTCATCCCTCAGGAGAGTTTTTTCGATGGCAGCGGTCGAGACGATGTCGGGAAAGGAAATTTCTCTATCGCTGATACCAAGAGGCTCCAGAAGTCTCATAAATTCCCCGGCCTCCTGTCCATCGAGAGAGTAATTGACCAGATGGGTATAACAATGATTCCGCGAAGGGTTGGATTTGAAGCCTATTCGGATCTTCGCACCGGTTACATACCCAAACAGGGCGGAGAGATGGTGATACTGTTCAGAGTCAATGACAATATCGTATTTCCCCTTTAAAAGTGCCGTGATAGTTCGGAGCGTGTCGTCATCGTAACAGAATATGTCATCCACGAGATCAGAGAGGTAGGCAGCCTGCCCGTTCCTCTTTTCGCACATAATGTGTAAGGCTGCTGCGGGAAAGCGTCTTTTCACCATAGCAATTGCCGGCAGAAGATAGAGGAAATCTCCCATACCGCCGGGGCGAATAAAGAGGATTTTCGACGGCTTGCGCGGTATACTGATTTCTTTCGATGTCAACTCGAAAAGAGAGTCAAGAAGGCCAACGAGAAGGCAGAGTGCCTTTCCTACCGTTTGATCAATTGTCTTGAGTACCCTCACCTTCATTTTTCGCTTTCCCCTTCATGATATGCATAATCAATATTCCCAGGAAAATAATAATTCCAAGGCAGGTGAGCAATCTTCCTATAGTATCGGACATAAGGCTGCCGTAGTAGATTGTCACCTCTTCGCGCTCCGGATAGACGAGCATGAAGTTGGGTGTCACATGATAGATCCTTTCTGCACCCTCGACCTTCCAGTTCGGAAAGTATGAACACTTTATGAGGTGAGGACGGTGGAGCGCCCCGGTCTTAAATCGTATCATCCGGTCGGTAAATTCCTCTTCCTGAACGACCCCGGGAAGGGGTTTTTCAAGCTTTTTACACCTGAAATCGGTCGTGCCCGGAAAAATTGAAAAGTTGACGCTATCGAGCGGCTTACCGTCGAGATCGGTTATCTTTGCATGGAAAAACACCCCTCCCACGGACTGTTCGAGCTTGTACAAAAGGGCATTATTCCCCTCTTTCAGTTCAATCTCGGCGGTCTTGTAGGTATTCAGACCGGTAAATGGGGTTTTCTGGATCAGTTCACCATTCAGGTATATCCTGGCGTGGTCGTCATTGCTGTAGTGGAGAAGCACCCTCTGCGCTTCCTCGGACCTGATATTCGCATAGTTATAACTGATGAAATTATACTTCGGCTGGTATAATCCGTCCAGGAATATGGGTCCCTCTCTCAGAATCGGTCTCCACGTCCGACCGAACTGCCCCATCCCCGCCTCCGGTTTCAGGAGAGATATGTCGACCATCTCGAGATCGGCGGCCTCCTCATCGGAAGTGCCGGCGGGAAAATAGAAGGGCCCCAGGGTCAGCCAGAGTGATATCTCCCCCCCATTTCTGGACAATCCCGCAAGATAACTTAAATATTCCTCTTCACGAAGGACCGACGACACCTCGTCGGGCTTCTCCTCCATATCATCATAGAGCAAAATGACGGGGCTATCGATCGCCTCTATGGTATAGAGCCACTCCATGGCGGACTCTTTCCAGTCCGCAGTTTTCACCGCCATGGGGATAGTTTCGAGTACCTGTACATACCGCCCGTCATTGCTCGTAAGTTCGAAAAGCTGATAGGGACCCGCTGTCTTCAAGAGCTTCCAGTTGGGATGACGAAGCATCGCCTCTCGTGTCCTTTCCGAGTACGCGATGAAATGCCTGACATTGGCAAGTTTGAGATGAGCGGTGGCTCTCTCGATATCAAAGGTCGTGGGATTGACGACCGTGGGAAATCCGGCACAGCTCTCGGACGTTTCACACTGAATATAGTAGGAGAACATCGATCCCGTGGCCGAATTTACGATACCTCCTTCAAGAATGTCCTTGTTGATAAGGGCGGGAACCGTTTCGAAGACCCTGGTTGATCCCAGTCGGTTATTGTCACCGTGGAGGTCGTTGGCGAGTCGCCCCGGTGTATTGTCGAGGGGAAGAACGAGACTCTTAAAAAAGGGGTAATCGGCCTTGTTCTCAAGCCCCTCATAGTTCCATTTTGACCATTCTGAAACATCTTGACCGGTGGAGTTCGCCGCCATGAGTGTGAGAACAAAAAGGATGACTACAAGGATCTCCCTTCCGCGGACAATCCTCATAAGATACCCCGCACCGACCGAGGCCAGGACCAGAAGGAAAAAAAAGATGAAAGGCCAGAATCGGACATTCGTAAAGCTGGAATTTATCTTTCCCCCAACGTAGAATGCACACACCGAAAGCAGAAGCAGAAGGAGAATGGAGATACAATTTTTTTGTTTCTTTGCAATCCCCCACAGAAGTGCCCACAAAACAAACGGCAGGAGCCAGAGGACAAAGTGCGGAAAGGTTTTCCAGAGGACGATGTCCCAGTCTCCCCCGAATTCCATCGAATAGGAGCGCTTCGCCATGAGGGGAATGAACCACCAAGAGACCATGAGAAAGGTCAGGCACCCCGTTTTGAGATACACCACGGCCCGTTTCTGAAACCGATCGGTGCAAAAAACGAGAAAAATAAGAAAGGAACCGAAACAGGCGATCACCGAGGTAAAAAAGTGACTGTAAAATATCAGGATTAAGAGAAGAACTGTTTGTAGGCGAAAGCGAGCTTTCTCCATATCGCTGTAAAACGAGCCTATAAAAAGGACAAAAAAGACGAAGCTGATGCTGTTCGATATCTCTCCCGCCAGCGTAGAGTAGATATTCACCCCCCACATGGTATGACTATCGACAAAAAGGAAGGGGGTCATGGCAATTGCCGAGATGATCGGTATCGGTTCATCGAATTTCAGCCATCGCAGGGAAACATAGACACCGAGGGGAAGAAAAAGAACCCCTGAAATGGACACTATCTTGAAGGCAATATTTAAGGGGATAAGAAGGCCGAGAATTGCCATGGTGGCATAGGGAAGAGGAAAATAGTACTGGTACATGGGAAAACCGCACCACCACCCCTTTGCCCAGCCTATGATTGATCCATGAGAGAGGATGGTTTCTTTCAGATGCGTTGCCAGGTAGTTATGGGCCGGCGTATCACCGCCGGTTGGTGTGGTATCCAGAAGAATATAGTTGAGATCGAAATAATCGAGCAGAAAGAAAAACTGCACGACAAGAATCGCGGTGGCAACAATTCCTCCCCCGTGTCTCAAGGCAAAACCGCGAAGCCCCGCAAGAACGCCACGCACCCGACTTCTCGACCGATCCAAATAATCCGTCATCCCATGAACTCTTCCGAGGCCTATTGAATCTCCCCGCAACAAGTTGCGGAGAATCTCCGATAGTTAAGGAAATGTTTATTTTGTATTCGCTCGCAAACCCCGTCGCACGCAGCGGGGTTTTCGCTCGCTGTTCTATTCAATCCTGACGATTACACTTCTCGTTCTCGGACCGTCAAACTCGCAGAAAAAGATAGACTGCCACGTGCCGAGGAGAAGCCTACCGCTTTCTACGAAAACAGTCTCCGACGAACCCACCAGAGAGGCCTTGATATGGGCGGCGGAGTTTCCCTCTCTGTGCCGGTAACCATCACTCAGCGGAACGACCTTGTCAATCTCCATCAGGATGTCTCTCGGCACATCGGGATCGGCATTCTCGTTTATCGTGACTGCCGCTGTCGTATGAGGCACGAAGACATGGCATATCCCATCCTGAACACCACTTTCCTTGAGAGCTAGGGTTACCTCACCGGTAATATCAATCATATCGGACCTTGAACGGGTAGCAACGGTAAATTTTTTCATAAAGAACCCTCAAATATAATCTTTGACTTCACCATCCCTATTGATTTATATTCTGCGGTGACTATAGATGAGAACTGCTGTTTTTTCAACAAGAGGATTTAAAATATGGATCCGGGGTAATGCCATGAAACCGAAACAGATCTTGAAGGAAATCATCCTTTTTAAATCACTCAGCGATGAGGATCTGGAAAATCTCATTTCTAAGCTTAAACGCCGATCCTTAAAAAAGGGAGAGGCCCTCTTCAGAAAAGGTGATGAAGGAAACACTCTCTATATAGTCAGGGAGGGAAGCGTCAAAATTGTTCTTCCATCAGAGATGGGGGATGAGGTCACGCCGGCAATCCTCACGACGGGCGATTTCTTTGGTGAGATGGCTCTCCTGGACGGCCTGCCCCGTTCGGCCGATGCCGTGGCGCTTGAAGCTTCGGAACTGCTTGCCCTCAAGAGAGATGATTTCCTTGATTTTCTGACGAACAATGAAGAGGCAATCAGGGCCGTATTCTCCGCCGTCTCTCAGCGTCTCCGAAAAACAGACGACCTCCTCGAAGATGCCTGTTTTCTCAATATCTCCACACGGCTTGCCAGGAGGCTTATTGATCTGGCAACGGCCTACGGCTCAGAGGGAGAAGGAGACGATGTGATACAGATCGACATGCAGCTGACCCAGAAGGATCTTGCAAGCATGGTGGGTGCAACGAGAGAAAGTATAAACAAGGAACTGAGGCTCCTGAGAGAAAAGGGCATTGTTGATACGTCGGGGAACATCATACAGATCATTAACATGGACCGCCTCAAAAGACGCGCGCGTTTTTAGCACTGGGTGAAGCATTTCACAGTGAAATAGTGAATGGTTTCATTGAGTTTCTTCGCCACATTTCGTATAAACTTACTCGTATGCGCTGTCTTTTTCTGGGCTTAAGGGGTGGGAGGAATCGAACCGATGATTTTCGTACTGGCATATCTGTTGAACATCTTCTCTTTCGTTTTCGGAGCCGTTGTGGGAAGTTTCCTCAATGTCTGCATCTACAGGATACCTGCCGGCTCCTCTATTGCAACGCCCTCTTCTCACTGCCCACGCTGTAAGAGCCCCATTCGTTTTTATGACAACATACCGATTCTCAGTTATTTAGTCCTCAGGGGACGGTGCAGGGCATGTAACGAAAAGATACCCATCATCTACCCGGCTGTCGAAACCCTTACGGCCCTCATATCACTTTCCCTCTTTTTGAAATACGGGCCTTCACTGCAGTATCTCATCACCTTTCTCTTCACCTCGGCCCTCATAGTTATCACCTTCATCGACCTGGAACACCAGATCATACCCGATGTCATATCGCTGCCCGGCATTTCCCTTTTCTCCATTGCAGCCATACTCGTCATGGATATAACCGTCCTGGAATCACTGATAGGTGTTTTGATAGGAGGTGGTGTCCTCTTTGTCATTGCCTTCGGATACGAACTTATAACAAAAAGAGAAGGGATGGGTGGAGGAGACATAAAGCTCCTTGCCATGATCGGCGGCTTCTTCGGATGGAAGTCTCTCATATTTATACTACTGGTCAGTTCTTTCGTTGGTGCAATTATCGGAATTTCTGTTATAGTGTACAAAAAGGGGGACATGAAATATGCCATACCCTTTGGCCCTTTCCTTTCGATTGCGGCGGTGGCATATATCTTCTGGGGAACACATTTTCTGAACTATCTAATGTACAGGTAAGTGACGGGCATGAGATACTTTTGTAAGAAAAGAGAGAAGGGATTCACCCTAATAGAACTCATCATTACCATTTCCATCGCCGTGATTATTATGGCCATTTCCGCACCGGAACTTCGGAAAATTATGACGAGAAACCGTCTGAACGGTGCCGGACGGCAGATCGTAAATGATCTTATGAATTCAAGAATGAAAGCCACATCTCAAAACAACAGGTTCAGGGTCATCTTTCTGGACAATCACCGCTATACGATACACGACGATGATAACAACAACAATACAGTCGATACGGGAGAGGCAACTCTGACCAAGGACATTCAAGATTCCTATCACGATGTTACCTTCTCGGCGACGGCCGACCCGATTTTCTATCCCCGCGGAACGTCATGGGGAACGACCGTTACCGTCAGCAATTCAGTCGGCTCGAAAAACGTCAGCGTCTCAACGGCGGGAAGGGTAAAAATAGATTGAGGGACTTATGTCATGAAAATTCAGGACAACCGCGGCTTTACACTGATAGAAATCATAATCGCCATGTTTATACTCGTGGTGGCCCTGACGGGTCTCGCCGGTGTTGCCTCCACGGTCATTAACGGAAACTCTTTCAGCAAGGAGATAACAACGGCAACGACCCTCGCCCAGGAAAAAATCGAGGAGCTCAAAAACACGAATTACCAGAGTCTCACAGGCGGAACTGACACCCATTCCATCTATACGAGGACATGGACAATAACCCTTACGGCCACCTACATGAAGACCATAGTGGTGGCGGTTCAGTGGAATCACTATGGCAACAGCCATAATGTGACACTCAGATCGATCGTCACGGAGTGATGAGGACACTATGAGAATCCCTTTGAAGAGAAAAGAAAAAGGCTTTACACTGATTGAGGTCATCGTGGCCATGGCCCTCAGTCTCGTGATCCTGACCGGCATATACAACCTTCTCACCCATACAAGCAAGGCCTACAGGGTCCAGGACCGGGTCGTGGCAATGCATCAAAATGCGCGAACCTCCATGGATATCATGACGAGGGAGCTCAAGATGGCGGGCTATGACCCCCTGAGTATCGCAAATGCCAGGGTGGTCTCGGCCGATGATAACTCGATACGGTTTACCCTCGACATAACAAGCACCTACAGCGGTGATGCCCCCGACGGTGATACCCTGGACGCCAATGAGGATGTTACCTATGCACTCTACACACCGGCCGACGGGATACAGAAGCTCGGCAGGGCTCCTCAGGCAGGGACCTTTCAGCCCATCGCCGAAGACATAGAGTCGCTCCAGTTTGTATACCGGAACGAGAACGGCATTACCCTTGCGACACCGGTGGCGAACCCCGCCGACATCAGAGCCATCGATATAACACTGACGGCGAGAACCTCCGATCCCGACCCGAATTATCCACAAAACGGCGGTTTCAGAACCTACGCCCTTACCGCCCAGATTATACCGAGAAACCTCTCTCTTGATCTGACAAATACGGTCATTACCGTTACTACAACGACGACCACGACACCCCCCACGACAACGGTAGCTCCCACGACGACCACATCGACACCAACGACGACAGTAGCACCAACGACGACAGTAGCGCCGACAACGACGACACCACCGACGACGACAATAACGCCGACAACTACGACGATAGCACCGACAACGACAACGACAACCACCATTCCCGATTCGACGCCCCCCTCGGTCACGAACGTCGTCCAGACTCCTCCGGGAAATCACATTGGGAAGAACATCTCCGTACTGATCTGCGCCACCGTCACGGACGACTTCGGGGTGTCAAGCGTTACCTTACATACCAACAAGGGGGATATTACGATGACATACACCGGCAACGACAACTACTGTGCCTACATACCGAAGCATAACAATGAAACGGTAAGCTACTATGTTATCGCCGTTGACATCTGGGAACTCACGATCAACAGTTCAACCTATTCATATACCCAAAACGATTAGAAAATACGGTGCCTTATGAAAAATTATCGATGCGTATACGGAAAAACTAATCAGAGGGGAAATGTCCTCGTCACCGTGATACTCATGATGGCCGTCCTCATCGGTCTCGGGACAACGGCGGTGGTGCAGACATCGACGGACATGAATATAAGCACTAACTACAGGCTCGGCGAGGAGGCCTTCTATGCGGCCGAGGCGGCTGCCGAAGAGGCCCGTGCCCGCCTGAGGGGCAATGTTGCTGATCCGAACTACGCGGGAGATCCTGCAACGACCCTCGACACATGGTGGTCCGCCTATATCCTGACAGGCACGCAGCAGCCCACGGATGATCCAGACTACAACAGCGACTACAGAAACTACGTCCCCACCACCTCTTCACACACGAGCACGACCGTCACGGCAAACAGCCTCCAGTCGACCATTCCCTATATGGTAAAAATCAGGCACAAGCGCGAATACGATGCCGAGCAGCGGGGGCACACAACGGCGCATCCGATGTACTACGATGGCGACGGAAATACGGGGACGAATCCCGCTTCGACACCGGGGAACATCATATACTACGGCTACGGCAACCCCTCCCAGCCCACCACGGCCATCCAGTTCACCACTGCGGGCGGCTCGGCATTCAAGCCCGTCAACATCATTACCGCATACGGAATTGTGGGAAACAGTATCAAGACCGTTGAAGTCGAAGTGACACACCCACCGGGACCTCCCATAAAGGCGGCCATCTATGCGAAGGGCGACGTGACGGGAAACGGTACTTCCCTGACCGTGGATGGCAACGATAACTGCGGCGTGGCAGCGACTTTGGACACCATCTATACCCTGGATCCCTCCATTACGAATCTGAACGGCCTCCCTACGATGAATCCAACACCGCCGGCACAGGGCGCAGACGATATCGACATCATCGGAACGGTAGAGAGCATGAAATCCGGTGCCAACGTTATCATCACCTCCGATCAGACCGGCACACCCTACGGCAGCGCCTCCAATTATGTCACCTGCTACTCCGACACGTCGAATCCCTACAACAACCAGGGACTGAAACTGACAAACTGCACCGGCTACGGGACACTCCTCGTAAAGGGCAATCTCACAATGAGTGGCGGGTTTAGCTGGGACGGTCTCGTCCTCGTCACCGGAACCCTCACCTTCAACGGCGGGGGTCCTATTGGTATCAACGTACAGGGCGCGGTCCTGGCCAATCAGACCGTCGATCTGAACGGCGGTGTAACTGTCAACTATAACAGCTGTTCGGTTAATGATGCCCTCAGCAATCAGGCGGTGACAAAGCTAAGCTGGAGGGAAATTACTCACTGACCCCTGCTTTTAATCAGGTCCTCTACCTCATCACCCATGGAATAGAGCTCGACGAGCTGATCCGAATAGACGAATCCGAGGCGGCTCCCGAGGACCCTGTCCCGATAGGCGGTCATGTCCTTCGACAGGGCGACAAGTTCATCCGTTGTCAGGGTTCCCGCAACAGTGTATCTCCCCTTGATAGCGTTGAACTCATCCATGAGCTTATTATTGACTGCCTCTTTTCCTTCCGGGGGAGTCTTATCGGAAACACTCTCTTCCGCCTTTGCAACCGCTTCCTCAGCCTCGGCCAGATCTTCGGCGGGCTTAACGGCAGGCGGGGTCACCACCCTGACGGCAACATCCGATTCCTCTATCTTTTTCACGGAATCTTTCCCGACTCCCAGAATTCCCCCGTAGGTGTAAAAAAGCACCTTCCCTCCTTCCTTCCAGTAGTGGCCGGCATAGAGGACGGAACCGTTTTTGAGGGTGATCTTGTAGGATGCCAGACCGGCGGAAGGAAAGATGAAAAAGGCAACGACAATAATCACGATCAGTGGGATATATCTTTTCATCGAAATCTCCTCAGTAAGGGGGATATAATCTCTTTAATTTTTCCTTTTTTATACTAACCGCTCATCTTTCCAAAGTCAATAACGATTCTCTTCCCTCTCAAAGCTTCCACTCCATTTTTGCGGGGGAGTAATCCAAAATGTCTTGACTTCTCATTCCCATAAATATTAGATAAGAAATGGATTGACAAGAGGAGAAAAGGTATTGTAAATACCGCACGATTTGATAACAGACGAGACGGTTGGCCTGAGGGCCAACTTTTTTTATACATGACCAGACCGGACACCTTATGAAAAAGAAACTGAAAGACCTGCTGGAACGATCAATCGATAGCTGCCTCGAAAAAGGGATATTGAAGGAATGCGAAATCCCCTTCGTCGAGGTGGAACTTCCGAGGGAAGGCTCCCACGGTGATTATGCCTCGAATATCGCCATGGTGCTCGCCTCGACACAGAGAGAAAATCCGAGAAAAATAGCGAAAATTATAACCGATGCTATCGAAGATCCCGATAGGATCCTTGAAAAGGTGGAGGTGGCGGGTCCCGGATTTATCAATTTTTTCGTCAGGGATTCCCTCTGGGTAACGCTTCTCAAAGATGTGGATGACATGAAGGAACATTATGGCGAATCCAATCTGGGAGCCGGCAGGAAAGTTCAGGTCGAATTTGTAAGTGCCAACCCGACGGGCCCCCTCCATATAGGACACGCCAGGGGTGCCGTCACAGGAGACGTTATTGCACGTATCCTCGAGGCATCGGGATTTTCCGTCTCGAGGGAATACTACATAAACGACGCCGGAAAGCAGATGAATATACTAGGCGAGTCAGTCTGGCACCGATACCTCGAGGTTCTGGGAGCAGATATCCCCTTTCCCGAGAATTGCTATCAGGGAGACTACATATCGAATATAGCGAAAGAGGTGGTCGAAAAATACGGCGACTCTCTGAAGTCGGAAGCGAGAGACACCGTCACTGCTATGCTGACTGACCTCGCCGCCGGAGAAATCCTGGAGGAGATCAAGGATGATCTCATGACCTTCGGGGTCGTCTTCGACTGCTTCTTCAGCGAGCGGGAGCTCTACCGGGATGACGGGGTCGCGGCCCTTCTGAAAGAACTCGAGGAGGAAAACTTCATCTACCGGGAGGAAGGCACCCTCTGGTTCAGGACCACCGATTACGGCGACGAAAAGGACCGTGTGGTGGTAAGAGAAAACGGCGAACCCACCTATTTTGCCGCCGATATTGCCTATCACAAGAACAAGTATGAACGGGGTTTCGACACCGTCATCGATGTGTGGGGTGCGGACCACCACGGCTACATACCCAGAATGTATGCCGGTATCCAGGCACTGGGCAAAGAAAAAGAGGCCCTCGAGATCGTTCTGGTCCAGCTTGTCAATCTTTTGAGAAGCGGGAAACCGGTGGCCATGTCCACCCGTGCCGGAGAATTTGTGACCCTTCGGGAGGTAATCGATGAGGTAGGAAGAGATGCCGCACGATTCAATTTCCTCATGCGCAGGTCCAACAGTCATCTCGATTTTGACCTGGAGCTTGCAAAAGAAGCGTCGAGTGAAAATCCTGTCTATTATGTGCAATACGCCCATGCGCGGATCGCCAGCATAACGAGGACGGCCATAGAGCGGGGGTATGCGATTCCCGGCTACGACGACGTGGACCTGAGTCTGCTCGCGCTTCCCGAGGAGCATACACTGGTGAAGGCAATCGACATGTTTCCCGAGCTAATCGAGGGAAGTGCGCGTACCTTTGAACCACACCGAATCGCCTTTTACAGCAATGATCTTGCATCCATATTTCACAGCTATTATAATAAAAACAGGGTCGTCAATGATGATGCCGAGCTCACGAAGGCGAGACTCTTTCTTGTTAAATGCGTGGGGATCGTCCTGAAAAATGCACTCACTCTCCTCGGTGTCTCGGCGCCAGAGAGGATGTAGCATACTTTTCCCTCTCCACTGAAAAAAAAGGGGGGGGGGATGTGGTGCGCATTGAAGCTCCCCGCAACAAGTTGCGGGGACTCTTCGACTGTTAAGGAAAATATTATTTTATATTCGCTCGCTGTTCAGTTCAGAAGAGAGCGGGTCAGACGAAAAAGAAAAAAAGGGGTGAACCTTACATGCCGTCACAGAAATCGGGAGATTTTGAATTCAAACTGGGTAAATTCGGTCTCATGGTTTTCACCTTCGGAATCTCGCTTCTCCTTCTGTTTTCCTTCATATTCGGCGTCATCGTGGGAAAACACATAGAAAGTTATCCCGAGAAGATAGCGATAGGCATCCCGAACGCGATCAAAGAGAAGCTAGCGAAAAAAGTTGACGAAACAATGGAATCGAAGGCCGGGGAGAAGGAGGAATTCGAGCTCACCTTTTACGATACGCTTCCCAAAAAGAGTGAAGAGGAAGTAAAGGAAGAGCCTGAAAAAAAGCCTGCGCCCAAGGTTCTGTCAAAGGTCTCCGAGGCAAAAAAACCAGGCTCAACAGAGAGTTATCGCATTCAGGTCGCCTCTTTTAAGGACGAAGGGCGGATGGAAAAGCTGAAAAAGAGACTTTCCACTATGGGGTATACTCCCCGTGTTGATAAAATCAGCCTCACATCGAGCGGCAACTGGTTCAGGGTTAAACTGGAGGGATTTGACACATTCGATGAGGCGGCAACGGCGGCAACATCGATAGAAAAAAATATCGATGGACTGAAGTGTCTGGTCACAAAGTGCAAGAAATAATCGACCTGCTGTAACAAGGGCAGGTTTCGGTGCGATAATGTTCGAAAATCTTACAGAAAAACTTGATAACGTCTTCAAAAAGCTCAAAGGGAGAGGAGTTCTCGACGAGGAAAGCGTCAGCGCCGCCCTCAAAGATATCCGGATCGCCCTTCTTGAAGCGGATGTAAATTTCCGCGTCGTCAAGGAATTTGTCGAGGATGTCAGGGAGCGTGCCGTTGGCCAGGACGTACTCAAGAGCATCACTCCCGGTCAGCAGATTGTAAAAATCGTTCACGACAGGCTCATAAATCTCATGGGCCAGGAAAAAAGCCATCTCAATCTCTCTGGCCGCTTTCCCGCAACTGTCATGCTCGTGGGACTTCAGGGGTGCGGAAAGACCACCACGGCGGCGAAACTCTCGCTGCACCTGTTGAATCAGGAAAAACGCGTGGCCCTCGTCTCGGCCGATGTATACAGGCCGGCAGCGATCGAACAGCTCGAAATACTGGGAAAACAGACGGGTGCGGGCATATTCGATTCGAAAGACATGAAAGACCCTGTCAGGATATGTGTCGACGCCGTCGAATATGCCAAGTCGAACGGATTTGACACGCTCATAATCGATACTGCGGGAAGGCTCCATATCGATGAGGCCTTGATGGACGAACTGAAAAGGATAAAGGCCGCGATAAATCCGTCGGAGATTCTCTTTGTCGCCGACGCCATGACGGGGCAGGATGCTGTCTCCGTGGCGGCAACATTCAACGACCTTCTCGGCATAGACGGTGTGATCCTGACAAAGATGGATGGCGATGCGCGGGGCGGTGCGGCCCTCTCGCTCAAGAAGGTGACGGAAAAACCGATCAAGTTTATCGGCTCTGGAGAAAAGATGGATGCCCTCGAGATATTCCATCCGGAGCGCATGGCATCGAGGATCCTCGGCATGGGGGATATCCTTACCCTCGTTGAAAAGGCCCAGACGACCATCGATGAAAAGGCGGCACAGGAACTCGAAAGGAAGATAAAAAAGGATTCCTTCACCCTTGAAGACCTGAAAAAACAGATGATGCAGATACGAAAAATGGGACCGCTGCAGGATATCCTGGGAATGATACCGGGACTTGGCAAGGTAAAAGCGCTCAAAAACGCCACTCCTGACGAGAGTGAGCTCGTGAAAACGGTAGCCATTATCGATTCAATGACAAAGAAAGAGCGTCTCAACTACCAGATCATCAACGGCCGGCGGCGGAAAAGGATTTCGAAGGGTAGCGGCACTACGGTCCAGGATGTGAACAGACTCCTGAAAAACTATGTCGAGATGAGGAAAATGATGAAGAAACTCTCGAAAGGCGGGATGAAATCATTTACCAGGGGTAATTTACCCTTTTAATAAAATGATATCTATGGTATATGAATACCTTGAAACAAAAAATATCCTTATCAGGAGGTGATAATCGAAAGGCATGGCAGTAAAAATAAGATTAACACGCATGGGCACGAAGAAGAAACCATTTTACAGGATCGTTGTGGCCGACAGCGAGGCGCCTCGGGACGGAAGGTTTATCGAAATCGTGGGGAATTATGATCCGCTCAAGGATCCTGCAGAGATCAATCTGAAGGAAGAGCGGATTGAAGACTGGCTGTCAAAGGGGGCCAAGCCGACGGTTACCGTTTCAAGCCTATTGAAAAAGAAGGGGCTACTGACAAAAGCAGCAAAAACTGAAGCAGGATAAGAGGTTCAAACAACTTTTACACGTAGTAGAGTCAGTGGAGGTTATTACGATGAAAGATTTGATCAAGTACATTGCTCAGGCATTGGTTGATTATCCTGAAGATGTTGCATGTACCGAGGTGTCCGGTGAACAGACGTCCGTTATTGAGCTGAGAGTCGCAAAGGATGACCTTGGGAAGGTCATAGGAAAGCAGGGAAAAACTGCAAAGGCGATGAGGACTATCTTGAGCGCCGCATCATCAAAGCTTCACAAGAGGTCCGTGTTAGAGATTATAGAGTAAGTGTGACTGATCTTATCGAAATAGGCAAGGCAGTCAAGTCCAAGGGGCTTAAGGGCTGTATCAAGGCAGCCTCGTTCTGCGAATCTCCCGAACTGCTCCTCTCTCTGGAAGAGGTTTTTCTTGGTCGGGAGATTCAGCATGTAACCCCTTTTACAGTAAAAAAAATAGTATCCAGGAATAATTTTTTTCTTCTCGATCTTGATGGCGTAAAAAACCGTGAGGCCTCGGATGTACTTATAGGGTGCTATATCTTTGCGCCCTCCCACGCATTGAAAGAACTTCCCGAGGGTGAATATTACTGGCACGACATAATAGGGCTTGAAGTCGTTACGGACGATGGGCTCAGTCTGGGACGGGTTGAGTCTATTGTTCCTACGGGAAGCAATGACGTCTACGTTTGTGCCGATGGTGAACGAGAGATTCTCCTCCCGGCGATCGGCGACGTAGTAAAAGAGATAGATGTGGAAAAAGGCACCATGGTTGTCACATTAATCGAGGGGCTGTAAAATGAAATGATCCAGTTTGACATCCTCACTCTTTTCCCGGAGATCTTTCAATCCTCCTTCGGCAGCAGCCTGACAAAGAAGGCCTGTGATAAAGGATTAATAAAAACAAATCTTCATAACATCCGTGACCATGCCCCGGGAAAGCATCGGATTACCGACGATGCTCCCTTCGGCGGCGGCGGTGGAATGGTTATGAAGATCGAACCTATAGACAGGACTCTCGAAACCGTTCTTTCAAGAGGAGATGATTCGATAATCATCCTTCTTTCGCCTCAGGGCAGGATGTTTAGTCAGGAAATCGCCGAAAACTTAACCCGTTATTCCCAGATCGTATTAATCTGCGGGCACTATGAAGGGATCGACGAGAGGATACGGACCCACCTCATCGACGATGAGATATCCATCGGTGATTATGTCCTGACGGGCGGTGAGTTCCCGGCAATGGTTGTTGTTGATGCAGTCTCAAGGCTTATTCCGGGATTTGTGGGGAACGAAAACTCGGTCCTGTCCGATTCCCATACCACAGGACTGCTTGAGGGGCCGCATTATACCCGGCCGAGAGAATACAAAGGATGGAAGGTTCCCGAGGTGCTCATATCAGGGCATGAAAAGAACATTGACGAATGGCGGCGCAGGGAGTCTTTGAGAAGAACGCTCGCGAGAAGACCCGATCTTTTGAAAAAGATCAGCCTCACCGACAAGGACTTGGAAATGCTAAAAGAGATTGAGAAAGAAGGCCCCTGAACTGTATGTGCGTCCACGATCTTTACATTGCTCTTTTACATTACCCCGTCTTCAACAAGAAGGGTGATATCGTGACGACGGCAGTAACCAACATGGATATACACGATATATCCAGGGCTGCCAGAACCTACGGTGCCAAAAGGTTCTTCATAGTGACGCCGATAGAAAAGCAGCAGGCATTCGTGAAGCGGATTCTTCACCACTGGCAGGAGGGACACGGGGTTCTGTATAATCCATCAAGGAAAGAGGCCTTCGACATAGTCGATACAGAGGGCTCTCTCGACGATGTCATACAAAATATTGCAGAAAGGGTTGAAAAAAAAGTCCGTTTAGTGGTAACCAGTGCAACCCGTCAAGGATCTTCGGTCAGGTTCGGGGATCTGAGGGAAGAGATACGAAGCGGCAACGATGCCTATCTCCTGGCCTTTGGAACAGGATGGGGCGTTTCGGAAGAAATAATTGAACGTGCCGATTTTGTCTTGGAACCGATAACAGGACCATCGGACTACAATCACTTATCCGTCAGATCTGCCGTGACGGTGGTACTGGACAGGCTCTGCGGAAAATAATAAAAGGAATTTGGAAACTTCGTGAGGAGGATTTTATACAATGAATGTGCTCGACATGATCGAAAAGGAACAGATGAGGGCAGATATTCCCGCCTTTAAGTCGGGTGATACAGTAAAGGTGCATGCAAAAATCGTGGAAGGCCAGAAGGAGAGAATTCAGGTCTTTCAGGGCGTGGTCATTCGGAAAAGGGGCGGTCAGAACCGTGCCACCTTTACCGTGAGAAAGATGTCCTCGGGTGTGGGTGTGGAGAGAACATTCCCGCTGAATTCGCCGATTATAAACAAGATTGAGGTTGTTACAAAGGGCAGGGTCAGGCGTTCGAGATTGTACTACCTGAGAGAGCTGAGAGGCAAAAAGGCAAGGATCAGGGAACTGGGCAGACGATGAAATGGACAGCTTTGAACTGCACGCCCGGAATCTCGGTTTCAAGTTCATTGCAGGTATCGACGAGGCCGGAAGGGGGTCTCTGGCAGGACCCGTTGTGGCGGCAGCTGTCATTCTCCCTCCCGGCTATAAAAATGGCGACATAAATGACTCGAAGAAGCTTTCCCCGCGAAAGAGAGAGACAATATTCGACGTCATACAAAAAGATGCCCTTTCCATCGGTCTTGGTGTGGTCGAACCCTCTCTCATTGATACAATCAATATCCTGAGGGCGACATTGAGGGCGATGGAACAAGCGGTTTCCAATCTCAGCTATTCCCCTGATTACATCCTTATCGACGGCATCAACACCATCAATGTTCCCATTCCCCAGAAAACAATTATCGGCGGGGATTCCCTTTCTGTCTCCGTAGCAGCAGCCTCCATTATCGCGAAGGTATCGAGAGACCGTATGATGGACCGATATCATGACGAGTATTCGGTATATAATTTCCGAAAGAACAAGGGATACGGCACGAAGGAGCATCGTGAGGCGATACAAAAATACGGATACTGTGAAATCCACAGGAAATCCTTCAAGCTCAAGACACCCCATGGGAAATGATGCGAAAGAGACGGGAAAGAGAGGCGAAGAGATCGCCGCTGCTTATCTGGAAAAGGCGGGCTATCGCATAAGGGAGAGAAATTACCGGTGCCCCTTCGGCGAAATCGACATTGTTGCCCTTGATGGGAAAGAGGTAGTCTTCGTAGAGGTCAAGGGCAGAAAGTCGGACGATTTCGGCGAACCCGAGGCTGCCGTCGATGCCAGGAAACAGGCGAAGCTCTCCAGGATTGCCCTCAACTATATTAACGAACACGATCTCAACGATCGCAATGCGCGGTTTGATGTGGTGGCAGTCAGATTTTTAAAAGGGTCCGAACGCGTACGGCTTATCAAAAATGCCTTCGATCTTACCTCTTGAGAGGGACAGACTATGAAAAAGGGAATGCTCTACATTGTCGCCACCCCGATAGGCAATCTGGAAGACATAACGCTTCGAGCCCTCCGGGTCCTCAAAGAAGTTGCGCTTATTGCGGCAGAGGATACGAGGAGGACCAGAAAACTCCTCAATGCCTATGGAATAAAAACACCTGTCACGAGTCTCTACGATCAGAACGAGCTCGCGAAGAGCGCCTCCATCATCTCCAGGATCGAAGAGGGAGATGATATCGCCTACGTCTCCGATGCGGGGACACCCGGCATATCAGACCCCGGATACATCCTTATAAACAAGGCTATAGAACACGCGATCGAGGTTATTACCATACCAGGTCCTGTCGCCGCCATCGCGGCCCTCAGTATATCCGGTCTCCCAATGGACAGCTTCGCCTTTTATGCATTTCTCCCTTCCCGTCCGGCCAAAAGAAGACAGTTTCTGGAGTCTCTGAGAGATGAGACAAAGACGATGATCTTTTATGAATCTCCCCGGAGACTGGCCTCATCGCTTAACGACATCCATGGAATTCTCGGCGACAGAAAGATGGTCCTCTCGAGAGAGATGACAAAGCTCTATGAAGAAACCATTCGGGGAACCATCTCTGAGGTACTAAAAAGCATCGAGGGGACAACCGTAAAGGGGGAAATTACGCTCATCCTGTCGGGCGCCCAAAAAAGGAGCGTTTCAGACCAGAAGGAGGCCATAAAAGAAAAACTTAAGGCACTGCGGGAAGACCCTCACCTTACAACCCGCGACATCGTTGATACGATTTCGGAAGAGCTTACAATATCGCGGAAAGAGGTATACCAAGAGGTACTGAAGCTCTCAGGGTCATAGATACTGGCCATCTGGAATGAAAGTCAATCAAAGTGAAGCTCCCCGCCCACAAGGCGGGGCTTCCCGGTAAGGAATATGTTTGTTTTATATTGCGCCCCTTACCCCGCCTACAAGGCGGGGCTTGCGGGTGCGCTCCCGGTCAGATCTTAAAACACCGATAATCAAAATTACCACGCCAGATCGAGCATTTTTTTCTATTTTGCCTTGATAAAATTCAATGTTATTTTAACAGTTCCTTTCAGACAGCCTCCACGCTGGTATCTAAGTTCGAGAAGGCCTGGATACTTGAAGAGATAACGGGGAGAAGATGAGATAAGCCATACACGTATGCGGTGTGCGTAAAAATCCTGTCAGAGGGAACACTTATTTCACAATATGCGATGGATTGAGACAGTCGCAGATTAATTGAAATTACTTGCTTATTTCAGTTTTCAAGTTTATAAATTACATCGAAAAGGCCAAAGGCTGAATCCTGTAGCAGCAACATTGAAAGAAACAACCAATGCCCTAAATACTGCTTTCAATAGTTTAAACAAGGGTTAGTCATGCCGACAAAAAATAAAAAGGAAGCAAACAAACTTTCCAGCAACATCCTCAATTACTTTGCCGCATTTACCGAAACAAGATTTAATTTCAGAACCCTTATAAATTACCGGTGGACAAATAATGAGCTGACCCTCGATTTGTCAATATTCCAGGAATTTCAGGATACACTTTTAGAAAAGATAAAGACCGGAAATAGAACACCGATCAGTGTAAAAAACAATGCGCATGATCTCACACTTTCCGGTAGTAAAATTCTTCCGGAGATTGATAAAGCCCTTTCGAAAAAGTTTGGCACGGAATATCTTGAGGAATTCATTGAGCAAGAGCGCCGGAAAATAGCTGAGCGGAACATGGTTCCAGTTGATACGGAAACAGACATTCCACCGGCTGACAAACCAATCCTTTCCGAAGAAGACATCGACAGGCAGAATAAACAGGCTTTTATTGACGGCTGCCGCAAATACAACCTTGCCCTTAGAAAACAAATTGAACTCACCCTCGTAGAATTGCAGGAAAGGAAGATAAGCCTCCTTAAGGAAGAACTGGGAATCGAGCATGTTCCGGCTTCAACCTTCAACTCCGCCAATTACTTGAAAAAGCATTTTGACGCGCTTCAGGCTATCGCCCGCGATAACCGAACCGGGAAAGAATATTTCGAAAGCGTGAAAAAGTATTTCAAGGAAACCATCGACGACATAGTCTTATATGATCTGTTTACCAGTATTCAAAAATACGCCAGATACAACACCGTAGGGACAATCTATTTATTCTTTCACGAACTGCATAAACGGGACGATAAAAATACCGGCGAAGGGTACCCCCTATATTTCGTGGAGATCGGCCTGGCCCCCGGCAATAAGGAGGTTGTGGTTTCCTTTGACCGGGATCTTTTACTGATCAATACACCGGCAGTTAATTATTTCAAATTCCCGGCAGTTCTTACCACCCCGAGATCTTCAACCCTCAATAACGCTGCTTCCAATCTTGGCGGTATAGAGGTTTTTTTGCAGGCTCAGTACGGCTGGAATGAACCCTTTGTGCTGGAGCCTTCTTTCAGGCCGATTAAGGCTCCAAAAGAGGTTTATCCAGATATTAAATGCCGCATCGGATTTCAGGTTGTCCGTAACGAAAACAAAAAGCTCCTCGATTATTCGGAAATCATGACACACCTTGAATCGGGAGGAAAAAGTAAGTTCGTCGATTTTATTTCAGATTATATCGGTGGAAACGTAGAAAACACCCAGGACAAGGTAGATAATGAATTCAAGGAGAGATATCCACTTAAAAGCGCGGGCAGGTACATTTCCGACAACCCGTTAAATCTGAATGCTTCCCAGAGGAGAATTCTCCTTGCCCTTAATAATCCCCAAAATAAAATCGTTGTCGTTGACGGCCCGCCCGGAACAGGAAAGTCTCATACAATTGCCGCGATTGCCTATTGGGCCAATCAGGAAAGAAAATCCATTGTAATAACATCTCATAAAAAACAGGCAGTCGATGTAATCGACCGGATGCTCACGGACAAATTCCGAAACCTTCACCCAAAAGCCAAACCATCCATCATCAGGTTATCCAAAAACGGCAAATCGATAAACGGCTTTGAGAATTCTCTTCAAAATGCGGTGATAAACGCTGCAGCCGGCCGCGCCAATGACTATAACGAACAAGCCGCCGAACAGGATGAAAAGGTATTGAGAAAGGACGTCGCCGGTAAGCTGGAAAGACAGTTATCTTCCTCCGATGAATACCAAGAAAATATTCATAATCTATTTGAATTTGAGCAAACACAGAACAATCTTGTCAGCTCCGGAGAGTCTTCTGAGGAAGAATTGACACTTCCCAGGATCGGCGGTTCGATAATAATCGATTTTAAAAAAATACAGGATTTTGCGGAAGATGCAAGTATAGATAATTTCAGGGATATCAGCTTACCCGCATTTCATTTTCTATCAAACCGACGCAAGGATATCCCCATATTTCTTAATGCCTGCGAAGAAATCAATCTTCAATCCGGCGAGAATTCCGATTTTGAAACAGCCCTGACCGAAATTCCGAAATCTTTTATAGACCTGATCGAAACATCCGCGGGATCGTTCAAAAAGGATGTGCCAATTTCCGCACTCCAGTCCGGCGATATGCCGGGTGCGTTTTTCAAAAAGCTATTACGAAAATCTCCCGACAAAAAGGAGCTCGAACGATTAATCAAATCTCTAAAAAGCCTGAAACACGTCCGGGTTTTTGAAGAAATCGCCCGTTTAAAAGATGTGCCTGTAAACGAACTCACACTGGATATAGCCTGCGACGGGATTTTGGCACTTCAGAAGGCTGTTTCCTTGAAGAAACACCGGAATATCATCGACGAATACCGGGGGATCAGTGGAAACAAAGAGCTAAGTGTTTCCGCGGTTTACGAAACCCTTGACGGAGTGAAAGATACACTCCAAAAAGTTGACGCGGACCTTTTCAATTCCATCACTGGACTGTTTGAAAACTATGGGGCAATTCTTGTCAGACTGCAAATCTCGGAGAATAAGTTGAACTCTCTTTCCCGCCTCAACAACCTTGCGGGGATTGAAACCGATATCTGGAGATGGATTCAACTTCACTATAAACTCTCCAAAACAACAGGGCTTGAATCACTGAAAAGTGAAGACCTTGACGCTTTTTATACGATCAGGCAG
>Ga0075124_10000236_pt1 | contig 26082 bp, 25 predicted proteins | sample AntAceMetag02UKS_FD_69809 | JGI IMG/M metagenome (GOLD analysis project Ga0075124, IMG submission 69809) | Saline lake microbial communities from Ace Lake, Antarctica - Antarctic Ace Lake Metagenome 02UKS | ecosystem: Environmental > Aquatic > Non-marine Saline and Alkaline > Saline | place... | reverse complement strand
GTATGAGCAAGCATGTGAGGTCTTGGACCTACAATACTCATATCTCCTTTAAGAACATTTATAAATTGTGGTATCTCATCGATGTTTGTTCTTCTAAGAAATTCCCCGAACCTGGTTTTACGAGGGTCATCTTCCTTACATTGAATTTTATCAGCAACTTCTTTGGAGGTTACTTTCATAGATCTGAATTTAATACATTTAAAATCTTTTTGATTGTAACCGGTTCTATCTTGTACAAAATGTAATGGACCCTTAGATGAAAATTTTATAATAATAGAAATAATAATATAAAATGGTGAAAATAAAATAAGAAAGAGTAAAGAAAAAGCAATATCTAAAATTCGCTTAATAAATCTGCTCATAACATTATCAAGCGGTATATTTCTTACAATCAATATTGGGGTATTGCCAAAACTTCCAAGTTTTACCGGTCTTCTAGCTATTCTATAGAAATCAGGCACTATTTGCAAACGAATTCCCATTGGTTCGATATTATCGATCAACTCAACAATGAGACTTTCATATGACAAAGGAAGAGCTATGATAACTTCATCAATATTGTTTTCTTGTATGGCAGCTTTATAATCATGGAGTTTACCGATTATTTTATCTTTATATTCCTTACCTCTTGGTCTATCATCTAAATATCCAACCACTTTTAATCCATACTCAGGATGAAACTCGATCTCCTCAGTAATATCATGAGCAATTCTTCCTGCACCAATGATTAAAAGATTTTTCTTGTGATTTTTAGGTGTGAGTTTTTTTATTAACTCAAGAAAAAAAACATGAGTAATGAAAAGAATTACAAATAACAAAATTGAGTAATAAGCGAACATGAGTCGTGAGAAATCACCACCCTTGAAAAAGAAAGCGAACATAGATACTGAAAGAAAAAAGAGGATTGATATTATAAAAATATCAATAGCCCTTTTAAACAATCCCTTGTTAGCTATTTGATAATAGTTGATCGCTTTCGATAACACTATCCAGACTAAAAAAGAAAATAATAAAACTGCCAAATCATATGTATTATAATCTATCTTTGAAAAACGAATTGCATGTGCAATACTGTAAGAGATTAGAATAATTATTAAATCAACTGTAAAATAAAAAGCTGTGAGTAGTTTATTGTAGTTTCTTTGCATGGATTACCTAAATTGAATAATTTAAATCATAGAAAGCCTGATATTCTCCTGAAATAACATGATTAATCCAGCTTGTATTATTTAAATACCAATCTATGGTTAGATTTATACCTTCATCAAACATAATTGTTGGTTCCCAATTGAGATCATTCATTATTTTTGATGCATCTATCCCATATCGTCTATCATGACCTAATCTATCTTTTACGTGTTTTATTAAACTAGTATTTATCCCGGGATCGTTTAATTTTTCTGAAAGATAATCTAGAATATGTTCCACAATCTCGATGTTTTCCTTTTCGTTATGACCTCCGATGTTGTATATTTCACCTGAAGTTGCTTTATTGAACACGACATCAATAGCCTTACAATGATCTATTACATATAACCAATCTCGTACCTGTTTACCATCTCCATATACAGGTATACTTTTATGATTTGTTGCGTTATATATAATAAGTGGTATTAGTTTTTCTGGGAACTGATAAGGTCCATAATTATTGGAACATCTTGTGATATTAATTGGCATTCCAAAAGTATCGTGATATGCTTTCACGAATAAATCTGCCGAAGCCTTACTTGCACTATAAGGTGAATGAGGATCAAGTTGTGAGGATTCAACAAAATATCCAGTTTCTCCTAAGCTACCATAAACCTCATCAGTACTAACTTGTAGGAATTTGACCTCACTTTTCCAATTACCATTTATTAGCCAATTTTCTTTGGCAATATCTAGTAAAACTTGTGTTCCCAATATATTAGTCTTCAAAAATATTTGAGGATCGTGAATACTTCGATCTACATGGGATTCAGCAGCAAAATTTATAATTCCATCAATTGAATTTGTTTTAAAAATATCCAAAACAAGATTTCTATCATTAATATCACCTCTAACAAATTCGAACCTTTGTTTATACTCGTCATTCAGATTTGATAAATTTTCAATATTACCAGCATAGGTTAATTTGTCTAAGCCAATAATGCAATGATCAGCATGATTTGAGAGATAATGATAAACAAAATTACTACCAATAAAACCAGCAACTCCTGTAACTAAAATTGTTTTCATACTTATTCCTTCTTATTCCTTATTTTTTAATTCTATCAAGAACCTTTTGGTCGCAACTTGCCAGGAAGGCATTTTCCAGTTTATAGTCTCATATAGACCAAAATTATCTAATACGGAAAATTTAGGTCTGGTAGCTGGTAAATTAAAATCTGATCTAACCACTTTTATCAGTTTACCTTTCCAGCCAATTCTTTCTAATATAAATTTTCCCCATTCAAATCTTGAACAGGAACTATTTGTGATGTGATATAAACCATAAGTTTCTTTTTTAATCAATTTCATCATAGCCAATACTAAATCTACAGTGTAAGTGGGCGAGCTAGTTTCATCAATTGTTAAAAATAATTCGTCTTTAGTCTGTGACCAAAGAATGACCTTCTTCACGAAATTGTTGTTACCAACTCCAAAAACCCAACTGGTTCTAATAAGAAAATATCTTGTTGCAATATCCCTTACATTTATTTCGCCCAATAATTTACTTTCCCCATACTTATTTATAGGAGCAGGTATATTTAAGATAGTATAAGGATTTACACCAGATCCATCAAATACATAGTCTGAAGAGAAATGAATTACTGTAGCTCCAATCTCATTTGCAGCTAGACTTACGAATTTCGGACCCAAGCCATTTATCAGATAAGCTTTCTGCCATTCTGATTCAGCTCTATCTACAAGATTATATGCACTACAGTTTATAATGTGAGTAAATTTATCTTGTTTGACTAAACTCAGTATAGAAGAAAATTCCGATATATCACATTTTTTATATTGATTTATGTTATCATTTCGAAATGTATTTTGTATGTCGGATGCAAGAAATCTGATATTATTGATAACACAGTATCTAATAAAATCCTGGCCTAATTGACCATTGGCACCTAATATTAATAAGTTCACAATGAAGTAATGATATCTTTAAATAATGGCAACCCACTATCCTTTGATGACAGAAATGGTGCATGAAGGTTGTACTCTTTAAATGGCCATTTAATATCAAGTTCAGGATCATTCCAAACAATTCCAGACTCATGTTCAGGATAGTAAAAATCTGTGGTTTTATACAGAAATTCGACTTCGTTTGTAAGTGCCAAATATGCATGTCCAAAACGCTCTGGTATGTAGAACATTTTTTTGTTTGATTCTGACAATATTACACCAAAATGTTTACCAAAAGTCAAACTCTCTTTTCTTAAATCTACGGCTACATCATATACGCAACCCTTAATAACCCTAACAAGCTTTCCCTGGCTGTGTTTTGTTTGAAAGTGAATACCACGTAAGACACCTTTTTGACTTTTACTATGATTATCCTGAACAAATTCTACATTAAGACCAATCTTAATAAATTCATTTTTATTCCAAGATTCAAAAAAAAATCCGCGTTTATCACCATGAATCTGTGGGTCAATAACTACTAAGTTTGAAATAGGTGTTTTTTGGAGGGTGAACATTTATACCTTATTACGAAATCAGACTTAGGATGTACTTTCCATATTCTGTTTTATTCAATTCGAAGCCAATGCATTGCAAATCTTCCCTGCTAATAAATCCTTTATTATATGCAATTTCTTCAAGACAAGCTATATAAATTCCCTGTCTTTTTTGAATTGTTTCTACAAAATTTGCAGCTTGCAACAGGCTGTCATACGAGCCAGTATCCAACCAGGCAAATCCCCTTCCCAAAAGCTCTACTTTTAATTTCTTTTCATTCAAATATATTCTATTTAAATCAGTAATCTCGATTTCTCCACGGGCTGAAGGTTTAAGGGTCTTCGCTTTTTCTATTACAGTATTATCATAGAAATACAACCCAGGAACAGCATAATGCGATTTTGGCTTAGATGGTTTTTCTTCCAAGCTGATAACGTTACTATTATCATCAAATTCTACAACACCATATTCTACTGGATTCTTTACATAGTAGCCAAAAATTGTTGCACCTTGCTTTCTATTGTTAGCATTTCTTAAGACCCGAGTAAAACCGCTTCCGTAGAAAATATTATCTCCTAATATCAAAGCAACGCTATCATTTCCAATAAACTTTTCCCCTACAATAAAAGCATCTGCTAATCCCCGTGGCTCTTTTTGTATTAAATATTCAAATTTCATTCCCAGCTTTTCTCCATCTCCTAATAATCTGTGGTATATGGGAATCCATTCAGGATTACTAATTATTAAGATCTCTTTGATACCTGCTAACATCAATACTGATAGCGGATAATAGATCATTGGTTTGTCATAGATTGGTAATAATTGTTTACTTATGCCTAGAGTTATCGGAAACAAACGGCTTCCAGTGCCACCTGCCAAAATTATACCTTTCATGTTGCTATTTCCCTTTTGCTAATTTTTCGTATTCGCTAGTTATTCTATCCCAATTATAGTATTTTTCAACTTTCTCTAAAGATTTCTCAATATATTCCTTTCTAGTATTTTTATTTTTAAGTACCCATTCCATTTTTTTACATAAATCTAATTTATTCCTCATGAAAAACAAACCTCCATTTCCTAACACTTCACGATTAAAATTAACATCACGTGCTATGATAAACACACCAGCTCCCATTGCTTCCAATAATGCAGGATTTGTCCCTCCGACTTGATTGCCGTGTATATAAGCAAAACAATTTGTACGTAATTCACATAATATCTTTTTATCATATTCAAAACCTGTAAAAATTATATCTTCTCGTTTCGTTATTTTAATTTTTTTGGAATATTCACTCTGATAGGACACATCACCAACAATAACTAGTTTTAACATGGAATCAGGATTGTTATCTTTAAAATGAATAAATGCTTCAATAGTTAATAATGGATTATTTTCGGGTTCCAATCTTGTTATTTGAAGAAAGTAATTATCTTTTCCTAATCCATACTTATTGATAACAGTGCAATTTTTAGATTTCTGAATATAAGCACCATACTCAATAATCGATGATTTTTTCTTCCATCTTTTTTTGTAGTAATTATGCATTCCCTTGCTATCAGTAATTATATCATTTACTAATTTTGTTGAAAGCCATTCTGCAAATTGGTAATACAATTTTCCAATAGAACCCCATTTGTCACGTTTCCACTCAAGTCCATCAGTATTAAGTGCCATTTTTTGTCGTAATAAGGCAGGTAACAATAAAGCAGGACTATTTGCAGCATTAAAAATAAACCAATATGATTTTTTATAGAAAATGAGAGCATGAAATATAGAGATAGATGTATGAAATAAAGTGTCAATAAATTTCAATTTAATAGTAGGCAAATATACTATTTTACAACCATTGTAATATGCTAATTTGTCATATTTATAATACTGTGATCTAGCATATACAATAACTTCATATTTAACCGATAAACGTTTTGACAACTCTTCGACACAAGTTTCGAATCCCCCATAATTTGATGGTATACCTCTGATACCTATTATTACTATTTTCATATAGTATTATAAAATCTATATGTTTGCTTACCTATTTTTAACCAATTAAATTCACCGTCTATTTGTTTTTGAGTTTTTGATTTTTTCATTAAAACTCTTATAATGTTGATTAAATCCTTTCAAAAAAATTGGCTCGCCCCCAATTATGTTAAATCTATTTAATTGGGTTTGTAATTTTTCTAAAAGTTTTGAAGAAAACTCTTCACTTAGTTTAGTTGAATTTTTTAAGAAATTACACAAATAGCACTTTGTATTATATCTATATAGGTTGTTATTACTGCACATTCCATAAAAATATCCTTTCATTATCTAACTTATTTATTCATAATTCATCCTGAGCCTTCTCGAAAGAGGAGGGTATGCCAATATCAATAAAATAATTATCAAATATCTTACAATAATATCTATCTTCGATACAATGCTGTTGTAATAGATCTTTCTCAAAAGAAAAATTACCATCTAACGTACGTTTCATAAAATAATGTCGATTAATAATATACATTCCACAGTTAATTATACCAGTATTTTTCTTTAACTTTTCTGTGAATCCAATAATTCTATTCTTGTTAAGTTCAATAACCCCATACCTTTTAGGTGAATCCATTCTTTTACCAGCAATAGAAATATCAGCATTATACTTTAAATGAAAATTGTAATATTCTAATAGATTTATTGGAAAATATGAATCTCCGTTAATTAATAAAAAATTATTTGATTTTATTAAATTAAGTGAATTAGCCACAGCACCGCCCGTTCCAAGTGGATTCTTTTCAATAGAATAGAATATTTCTATATCATTCCACTGATAACCGAAATATTCTCGTATAGTCTCCCATTTATAGCTTACTAGCATTGTTATTTTATTGATTTTATATTTTTGTAGGAATTTAAATATATATTCAAGAAATGGGATATCATTAATACGAGCCATTGGTTTAGGGATATTAGATACAACGGATTGTAATCTTGTTCCAAAACCCCCAGCTAAAATTACAACATCTAACGGTAACATTTAAATAGCTGTGCCTCAACAATTTCACATATTATATGGCCTATAAAAATATGTGCTTCTTGGATTCGTGGTGTATCAGAACTAGGAACATTAATCAGATAATCCACCACTGTCTTCATTTTACCACCAGATAATCCTGTTATACCAATTTTGGCAATTCCTTTATTTTTACAAACTTCAAACGCACGAATAATATTATTTGAGTTTCCAGAAGTGGATATCCCAATTAGCACATCCCCCTTCTTTGCTTTTGCAAGAACTAATCTAGCATAAATATCATCATAGGAATAATCGTTTGCAATTGCTGTCAAATAGCTAGTATTTACATGTAGTGCTTCGGCAAATAAAGGTGGCCGATCAAGATAGAAGCGACCAGACAATTCAGCTGCCAAATGCTGAGCATCAGCAGCACTCCCACCATTTCCCATAAATAGCACCTTGTTGCCATTTTGAAAGGCACTTACTAACTTCATGCAGACTTCATAAATAGTATTAAGTATTCTTTTATCTTCTAAAAGTTTTTGCTTTATAGTTAATGATTGACTAATTTTTCTCTCAATAAATTTCGTATTTAAGCAGTCCATGTAGAAATACCCTTTTTTTCAAACTGGAAGCGACGAAACTCCCCCCCAAGTTTTGATAATTTTTCAATTACTCGATATCGATTATTCCCTGGACAGAAAAATAACATAAATCCACCACCTCCGGCACCAGATATTTTCCCACCAGCCGCGCCAGATTCTTTGGCAACCTGGTACACTTTATCAATATAAGCGTTTGTCATCTTGTTTGATGTCTTTTTCTTTAATTGCCATCCCCAATCCAGAATTTCACCAATTCGAAAAAGATCTCCTCGCAATAAGGCATTTTTCATTTCCATTGCCTGTTCTTTTAACTGACAAAGAGCTGTATAGGGATCCCCTTTTCTTGTGTGAGCACTTTTTATCTGTGAATCTATAATCTTTGAACTATCCCTACTGATACCGGTATAGAATAATATAAGATTCATAGATAACTCGTTCAAATAAGTTGAAGTAATTCTAAGAGGATTTACAATTACCCTGTCCTGATCATAGAATTCCATAAAATTAATACCTCCGAATGTTGCAGCATACTGATCCTGTTTTCCACCTTTCATTTCTAAATCTTTACGCTCAATCTCATAAGCAAGTCGGGCAATATCATATTCGCCTAGGGGTAATTTTAACCATTCAGAAAATGCACCGAGTATAGAAACCACAAGAGTGGACGAACTCCCTAATCCTGAACCGGGGGGCGAATCAACCCAGGTCGTAATTTCAAATGACAGGGGATGTTTAATGAAATCTTTAACTATCCGATTATAGACGCCAAGAACCAAATTGTTCTCCCCGTCTGGTTTGATATATTCTTGTGATTTATAAGATAATGCAACACGACGATCCATTGATAAGATTTTAATATTTCCGTCATCTCTTGGAACAATTGTAGTATAAGCATACATGGTAATAGTACCATTTAAAATATATCCTCCATAATTATCACTAAAAGGAGAAACATCCGTTCCTCCACCTGCAAATCCAATTCTTAGGGGGGCTCTCGAACGAAAATAATTTGTCATAAAATCACCTCGCCAAAAACTTTCTTCCTTTCCCAATTTGTTCTCTCCAATAATTTAGCAGATCCTCCATCGTCTGTTCAAATGTAATTTCTGGTTCCCAGCCAGTATGTTTTTTGAATTTAGTAGTATCGGGAATTTGGAGATCAGCATCAACTGGTCTCATCCTTGTTTCTTCTCGTTCTATTTGTATCGAGTCTTTGCAGGACGATAAACTGATTAAATAATCGAGCATTTCTCCTACAGTACATGAATAATCCCCACCAATATTGTAATACTCACCTGGTATTGGATTGATAGTTACCAACATATAATATGCACGGACTGCATCTCTAACATCTGCCCAGGTTCTCATAGAATTTAAATTGCCGACCTTTATTGTTGGTGGAATTTGTCCATCCTCAATTAAAGCTATTTGCTTGGCAAAGGTAGATTCTGCGAATACATCTCCCCGTCTAGGTCCGGTATGTGTAAACATTCTTGTAATTTGAATATTCATCGAATATGCTTGAGCGTAAAATTGTCCTAATAAATCAGTTCCAACCTTGGATATTGCATAAGGGGATGCGGGTTGGAAATGGTTTTCTTCATTTATTGGGATATTTTCTTTTGTTACCTTCCCAAATACCTCCGAAGAAGAACAAACATGGATGATAGGATTTTGATTTAATTCTTTAACAACTGATAGTAGATTATTAGTACCTACAACATTAGTTTGCAGAGTATGAGAAGATTCTGTAAATGAAGTTTGTGGGTAACTCTGCGCAGCTAAATGAAATATATAATCCGGTTCAACCTTCTTTATAACTCTATACAATGACATTATATCAAGTAGATCAGCATAATCAAAAAATATTCTATTTTCATCATTCGCTCTTGGAATAAGATGTTCAACATTATCTAATGGGCTTCTCCACCTACAAATCCCATAGACATCCCAATCAGTATTATCTAACAAAAAATCTGATAAATGGGATCCAACCATTCCAGTAACACCAGTTATTAATGCTCGTTTATTCATATTTTCTCCTACAAATTTATTTTCGTGAACAATTTTCAACAAATTCAGTTTTTATAGCATTTTCTATTGATAATGGTCTTCTACCTAACAAATGTTTAAAAAATATTGAATTCATATTGATTACTTTTGGTCTAGCAGTGTAATATTCCTTATCTGGTGTAGAAATTTTATATAATAATTTACTATTAACATTATCCCTATACATTTTTGCCATATCGACACGAGATAAAAGATCGCTACCTGATATATTGAATATCTGATTATCATAATCTGTCCATCTATTATAGATTATATCTATTGCAGAAATTACATCTTGAATATAAACAACTGTCCTTAAAACCGGATGATAAACATCAGCTATTATGTTTGACTTAACGCAATTTCCCAAATAGCTAGTAAATTTATCATATTTAGAAAATACATATGATAATCTAAATATTTTTATCGAATGACATCCCATAAAATATTTTTCGACTTCATATTTCATTTCAGCATATCTACCAACAGGTTTTGGTTTTTTTGTCTCATCAAATACTTCGGTTACATTACCATATACCGTATCGCTTGAAAAAAATAAAACTTTTGCTTTTTTCTCAACAACCCGTTCCATAAATTGGATTGTATAATCAACGTTTATTTTATAAGCAAATTCATATTTCTGCTGACATATATCAGGAGATGAAATTGATACTAAAAATATTATTATATCATTCTGTCTAATATAATCTAAATTATATTTTTTATTTATATCCAAATACATATCATTCTTTAATGGCTTAATTGATGTGTATATAATATTTTTTTGATAACCATAACATTGAAAGTATCTTGTACCAATATATGATTCTCTACCAATAATTATAAGTCTATTCATAATTTAATTCTTGAAAGATTTTGCTTTATATAATAAATAAATCTTCTTTCTTGTTTAGTATTGTAGTACTGATATAAATCTTCAGGTGTGAAATATTCAGATTTTTGTTTTCGTGAAGAACTTATTTTCTCAATTGTACGAGCAAGATCGTAAGCCTCTCCATTTTTAAATAAAAAACCAAAGCTAGGGTATTTGGATATTGTTTGCTTAAAGAAATCTATGTTCGAAGCAATTATTGGCAAACGTAAACAGAATGACAATTCAGCGATACCACTCTGATATATTTCCTTATAAGGTAAAATTATATAATCACTATATTTAAACAAATACTTTAATTCATTTTCGGAAATAAATCTGTTAATCCTTTTTATCGAAGTACTATTCTCAATTTTGATACTTCCAAATATATTTTTCTTATCCCTACCTGCTATAATAAAATTTATTTTTGTTAAACAATCATTACTTATATTATTAATAGAATTTAATAAAACGTCAAGCCCTTTTGATTCTTTAATACTACCAAAAAAAAGTATATTTATTTTCTCCCGTACAACTGAATTCAATATCTCTGGTGTTACCTTATTAATTTCTATGAATTTTTTCATCCGATAACGATGCGGAATATAATATATTAAGCCCTTATAATCCAAATCTCTTAGTTTATTCCACACTAATTTGGAATGTACTAATACATTTTTTATAAAATATTTATAAAACAGATTACTTATTAATTTAATCTTTATATTACCACTTTTATCAACAATATCGACATCATGAACCAACACAAGGCTATCATTACTTAGGCAAATGGGTAATAAAAAAATAATATCTAATAATCCAAGCCCAAATGAATTATAAATAATTATTGATTTTTTTAACTTTGGAAGAATAAATAATAAATATTTTAAATAATTTGCAATTAACTTTATTAATCTTTCCGACAAAGAATTAGAATAATGATTTTGTAATAATTTTATTGAAAAATAAGATTTATAATTAGAAATCACAATTGAATCAATCTCATTATCTTTTAATAATAAATGAAAAGATTCATCATAGTTCTGTAAGCCATTATGTGCACCAATAATATCTATAAATAAAATCATTTTATCCTTACTCTCGAATATTTAGTAAATCCTTTAAACTTCCTATACCCATATTGCCTTTATAAAAATCACGGATTCCATAAATTATATATTTTACTTGTAATAATTTAAATTTAATTAAATATCTTATTATGTTGATTATAGCAGAAATGAATAGAATAAAAAAAGATATAGTTATATTTTTTGAATACCTTTGATCTATTGCAAGTAAATTTCTAAAACGAAAATAATTATTTACACAGGTGGGTGTAGAATTTGAAACCTTATGATAAATAATTGAATCTGTAACACATACAACACGTTTACTAATTAATTTAGTTTTTAATCCCCAATCTAAATCTTCGCATTGATTAAAAAAAGAAACATCTAGTAAACCAATCTTTCTGATAATACTCGTCCGAATTAGCAAGCATGCACCAGGAATATAATCTAAATCTAAAACTCTTTCTTTAATGGAAGTTATTTTTTCACCAGAATATTTCATTCTCAATCGACCAGTAATAACAGAATAGAATCCACCAGTTTGCCATACACATTTCCGATTATCATAATAACACATAACTGGTCCACAGATACCAACATCTTGATGTTTTTCTATATAATTAACAAGAATACTCAAAAAATTTTTATTAACTATTGTGTCATTATTTAGCAATAATACATATTGAAAATCATGATTAAGGGCATGTTCTAAACCTATATTATTACCCTCTGCAAATCCTAAATTTGTCTTATTTCGAATAATTTTTAAACGAGGAAACTTGGATTCGATTTCTCGAAAAGATTTCATATTTGAATTGTTATCAACTAAGACTATTTCATAGTTCCTATAGTCTATTCGCTCAACGGAAAGTATACACTCAATAGTATCATCTGTTCCATTCCAATTCAATATAACTATCATAACTTTTGGTAATTTCATGATATTATTTTACTTCTTAATATTTATTGGTATAAATTTATTTGATTTGATTATTTGTGTATAATGAGATCTGTTTAAATAAATATTTTTTATAATTTCGATATTCTCATTTATCTCATTCTTTTGAATACTATCCATTTCAAACACACAATCCTGCACACCAAATACTCTAAAAGATGCCTTGAATTTAGGGCTATATGAAAGTCCAACAGTCGGAACACCGGAAAACAATGAAGCATAACAACTATGCATTCGGGATCCAATAAATAAATCGGATTGGGATATGATATACTTTAATTCTTGTGCCGTGTATTCTTTATTTATCACCTTAATGTTACTACAAATTTTATAATTTTTATCAATAAAGGATAAAGTAGCTTCAAGGTCATCGTCGGCGAACTTGATTTTTGTAGAATATGTATGGGGTATAAACATAAGGTTCAAATCATTGTTAAGGAAAAAATCTACTAAATGAGTCAAAAATATTCTGTAGTTACAATACTTCCCTTTTAGAGCTTCGTATTCATTGAAATATAATAATCCACTAATATTTATCCCGATAAATTTATTAGGTAATTCTAGTTGCACTCGTTTTGTTTTCATCGAACCTGATAAATCTGAAGCAATCTCGTAATATATATCTGAATTTTTAATGTGCATATTTGCATAATCCTCTCTTACAAATATTTTCCGAAATCTTCTCAACTGAGATACAGCTAATTTCTTAAATATAATGTTTTTAAAAGGACCAATAGTTTGAGGTAAGATGTATGATTTTTTTGAAATATTCATTAACAAATGATTATATAAAAAAATAAATATAAACCTTTTCTTACTGTAAATATCTGAATAACTATCCCCCTCATTTATACTAAAATAATATTCACATTTATGCAATATTTTTCTTAAATTTTCTTCTTTATTAGGAGTTGATATATTCAATAAATTTTTTATTAACGATTTTCGTGTAATACCAATTATTTTGATAGAAATAATTTTTTTTCCAATGATATATTTCTCGACCTTATTTTCTCTATTTCTGGTAATCATATAAATCATGTCAGCATTAAGCAAAGCTACTATTTGCTCTATTGCACCGTAAGTTAAGGCATTTACTCCTCTATTGGGGTTACTGAACGAACCACCAAAAAGACATATCTTATCAATATTAGGCATTAGTAATATTCTCCACTATGATTTTAGATTCACTTTTCATTAAATAACCATATTTTATACCAAGTCCAATGATTGATGACTGAAAAATAAAACTGTTTAATTCACCAATTAAATTAACAAAAATAATCCACCCAAAAAACATTGAGAGAAATGATGACATAATATATCTGTCTTTATTATTTACACAAAGTTTATATGAAGAATACAATGTTTTGAAAATCTTGAAATAATATAGATAGAAAACAATTAATCCGATTATTCCAAATTCAAATGCAATCATTAAACTATAATTTTCACCCCCTAATTTTCCACCAAAATCATTAGCATTTTTGATATATTTGTTAAGCGCATCAGCTCCATAACCAAACAAGTAATTCTTTTCAATATATTTATTCATTGTGTATAATAAAGATAATCTTGATTCAATTGTACTTCCTCCAACATATGCCTGTGTTTTATTTTGATCGGTTATGCTCATTACGGTATATTTATAATTCCCCAAAATGTTTGGAAACATTAAAACAATCAAAAACAAAATGCCAATAAATAGTACAAATCTCAATTTCTTAATTAAAGAGCTGAATTGGATAAAAATAAATGTTGTGAAAATCAATACTACTATTGGTGTTCTGGAATTCGTCAAAACAATATTTATAATGAAAAGAAATATTGCAAAAAAATATAGGACTCTCGTTTTTCTTTTATATTGGTAAAATAAAAAAAGAAGAAATGGAAAACACATTGCCAAATGGCCACCATAAGAAATTGGGTTGTAGAAAAACGATGCTACTCGTTGATTAACCCCTGATCGAAATTGTGAGGTATATTCTCCAAAAATTATTCTACGAAAACCGGTTTCATTAATTTTTTCTAAAACCTCAGTATGAAATAAGTTTGTATTTGTTATTTTGCATATGATCCCAAAAATTGAAAAAAGTATAAAAACATATACTATTCCTTTTAACACTGTTTCTATGTCTTTTTTATTGTCAACTGTTAGAAAAATTATGAATATTAGTAAAATATGTTGAAAAAAAATTCTCACTACTGCACCGATACTGCCTGAAACACTAATCAAGGTTAATATAGACATTACCAACAAAACCAATAATTGTATCCTCCCCAACGGATATGCCGAGATTGTTATTCGTGAAATTTTCCTAGATGAAAGATTATAGAAAAATTTAATTAATATTGCAATGAAAACAACTCGCCATAGGGTCATAAGGGGTAAGAATGATACATTAATTATATTTATTGCTGGGTTAGAAAAAAGAGGATTCATAATCAGAAAAATAATCAACCCAGATTTTAGATTTTTAAAAATAATAAAAATATTTATTGCTGCCAAAAAAATAAAAATATAAATCATTAAACTTTCTTAAAAATTATTCTTATACACATTCCAATAAAATTACGAAAATTAACAATAAAACTCTGTTTAAATGCAGCTCTCAATATTCTTAATCTCCTATATCTTGGAACTAATTTGAATAATAACTTCATCGCTAAAATTCTAGCACAAATCGAACTTCTTCTTTTTTTGTGATATGGTTGAATATTATCTAATTCATTAATATGTATTTTTTTTCCCAATTTGATATACTTAGTATTAATAGATCTTTTTATTAAGTTTTCACCATTTTGACTTCTAGAAATTATAAGGCTTAAACCGTCACTTTCATCAAAAGTTGGGTATCCGTTTTCTGTAATCCACGCATCACCAAATACTACATCAGCACTTTCTCCCAATCCATCAGGACATATTTTACATCTAAACTGAATTGCTTGTCCAAGTATCTCGCCCCAAGACTCTATATATTTCATTTCATATATTTTTCCGGACTTTGTTTCGATTACTGTCTTACCTGGCCAACCATTACCTCTATATCGTATGAATTTAACTTCAGATTCTCTAATGTCGAATTTATCCAACATGAATTTTGTGGCATTTAGACTTGGTATTCCAGCGCATGCAAATGAGATAAAAACCTTTATTTTTTTTTGATATTCTATTTTTGTATTAATATATTTCTTCAATGCATAAACGTCACAAGGTTTTCCTACAAACGCATAGGCACCATCATTCTTTAAATAAGTATCAATATCTCTTAAAGGGGCTGAAGGACTATATCTTGATCCAGTAGTTTCTAAAATATCATTATAATTCTTTGTAACACTAATAATGTTCATCAAAGGATATTTGGAGGAACCTTTTATATTAATAACATAATCTACTATATTTTCATTTAATAAGAAATATAAAAAACCGGAAATTGCTCCCCCAGACGCTCCTTTAAAACGTAAATTTTTATCACTTGAGAATCCCATGCGGATATTTATAATATTTCCCCATATAATATTATAATTTTCATCAAATGTATTTAATCTTTCTAATCCACATCCCGGACAAAATTCATTGAATAATTTAGTTTCAATATTATTTAATTCATCAGTAATAATAGGACGGAAAAAACCAGATTCATTCATATTTAATGATATTTTATCATTAAATACTGATGCACAAAGACCACATCCTGTGCACAACTCATTTTCAATAATTTGTTTTATAGTTTTCATGTTCTATAGTTTGTGACTTATGTCATCGGACTAAGTTGTGAATTGCTTTTCTCGTGCATTCAAAAGAATTTCCTGTAATAAAATAATGCTCTAAGAATTTTTGCACATTTTCACTTAAAATATCCACTAATTGTTTATCGTTAATGATATCATTAATTAAAGTAATTAATTCCTTTTCCGAATTAAACTCGAAGGTTGCATTACTAAATGAATATGGATTTCTATCTTTGTGTCTAACACATTCAAAATTTTCAATTAAGACTAATTTATTTAGCAAAAAACCTTCAAATGCTATTGTTGAACCATTAGTGACAATAATATCAACTTTGCTAAGCAGCTTATAATTATTAGTCTTTCCAATTACCTTTACATTGTTCGCTTGAGATTTTCTAACTAAATCTAATCCTTTTGAATATTCATTTTTGGTTCTCATTTTCAAAATAATATTTATTTCTTGGTCAAAATGAGATAAGGCATTTAATATTCTGATAATATTCAATTCACATTTCGAAAATTCACCAAAAGAGCTTATCGTAACATTATTCGTAAAAGGAATAAGTATATTTTTTATAGGATTCTTGTTTTTATTTTTAATTTTAAAATACTTATCATAATATGGTTCTCCTGTAATAATAAATCTTGAATCATCGACCCCAATTTTTTTTAACCAATCACCCCACTTTTTGCCCCATATACCAACATATTTTGAGATAGGAGAAACAAAATATGGATAAAAACCATACGCTCCATGTTGTAGCACAAATGTTTTAATATTAAGTTTATTTGCACATTCAACAATTAATCTTGGAATTCCTAAAAAATCTTGACCAACAATAACCAAATTATATTTTTTATCTGATAATTGTTTAGATATTGTTGGAATATACTTTAAATAAAAATTAAATATACTTTTTAAATAACTTTTTATGTCAGTCAATAGTAGTAATTCTATAAATTTTTTATCAAATGAGCTTATCAAATAACTTTCAAAATTTTGTACTAATCCTTTTATCCATTCATCTTCATTTTCTGATAAATTGTAAGGCTTTAGTTGAATAACTGTAATATTTCTTTTTATTAATATTTTGGGATTAATAATATGATCTAATACAACTAAAGAAATTCTATAATGTTTTGAGAGTTTATTTATTAAATATTCACTTCTTTTCGAATAAACAAATAGTATTTCTGCATTATCATTTTTACCAATATTTGAAATTGAGTAAATGTAATTACTATGATTAGATATATATTTTTTTATTCTACTTTTTATATTTATATGTCTTGTTTTTTTGTATTCATTTTCACAGAAATTTTCAATAGTTATATTGTTATTTTTAGCAATAATTTCTGCACTTTTCTCAAAATATCTATTATCTCCAGAGATTAAAATAGTTTCTATTTTTTCTTTTTCAATTATTTTTTCTAATAAAACAAAACTTTTCAAATTTTGACAGATAATTTTCATTATATCATATTCTACAACTCTTCCAATTGAAATTCCTTTAAAAGTTGAAATATCATAACATGATTTAATATACCAGCTTTTCGCAATATTAATTGATTCTCTGTCTATATTAGACAAGTCTTCAAAATTAAGATAGTCATTTGCATCTAAAAAATTAATTATTTTATTATCCTCATTTTTATAGAGGTTATTATTTACAAATATGCCATAGTATATATCTTCTGGATTTAAAGAAATATAATTCCTAATAATATCTGAATATCTAGAATCGTATAAAATTAAAATATTTCTCATTAGTCACACTTTAAAATTTTAATAATACCACATTAAAATATATTCTTTAAATAACTCTTTAATTTTGATTTTAGAGAGACCAGTTGGCTTTTTTCAAAACCAACAATCTCCGGTTTCATATAACAAACTAATCCAATTATTAAAAAATAAATGAATGAAATTAATGCAAACTTTAAATAAATATTGCAATCAAAAAGTTGATTTATCCCTTTGAAGCATAAAAAAGAAATTATAAACATTATAATAATCGGTTTAATTTGTATTTTCAAAAAATTAGAATACTCTATTTTCAAATATTTTGATATTTTAAATAAGTAAATATTTGTAAAAATTATTGATAAAATTACCATTTTTGCTGCCAAACCGGCAGAGTTTAATTCAAGACCCGGAATGAAAAATGTTTTGGGAGCTAAAACAAAATAAGTACCAACAATACCAAATATCAAACTTAATATTCCTAAATTTCTAAATAATATCGTTTGTTCCGTAGCTAAAAAAAAACTACTTGAGAGCTGACCGATGGTCTGATGAATTGGATAAAATGCAAGTATTGTCAGTGTCATAGTTGCTCCCGAGTAATTTTTCCCTGCAAGATTATTAAGAAGAAAGTTTGCATTAAATGCCAAATAAAATGATAATATAGTAGAAATTAAATAGACACTTTTAATTGTTTTAGGGAAAAAGCTCCTTATTCTTTTAATATCATTCTTACCGTAAGAAAATGAAATTTCTCTCCAGAAAATATTCAAAATAGAAGTAGTAAAAAGAAGTGAAACCATATTCCACTGCTGAGCAATAGAAAAATATGCTTGCTGAACAGACCCAGAAATAACCTGTAAAAACCATCGTTCGAAAAAAGTATATCCAAATGTTATTGCCGTTAAAATAACGAGAGGTAAACAATAAGAAATAAAATAATTTTTTATAGAGGCTAAGTTTTCATTATTACCTTTGACAAAATATTTTTTTCTTTTCTTTACAATAAGAAAAACATAGATACTTAAAATAATTATAACAAATGCTAAAAAGTTAATTATTATATAAGAGAATAAACTCAAAATTCCCTGTACATATAAAAATACTATTAATAGAATCTTAGTTACTTGTACCAATAAGTTTATTTTTTGTACTAACACAGATTCAGCTTTTGATTCACCAAGTTGAATAAAATTAAGTGCAACGAAGTTCATCCACTCTAAAATTGTAATTAATATAACATACTTAATATCTTGACCAAGCCAAATAACATGAAATAATTTAAAATTTGTGAATAATGCTATAATCAATAGTATTATTAATAGTTGTATAAATAGAAATATCGAATATACTTTAAAAATTAGTCCACTTTTAGTGTTTTTAGAATTATATGTGAAAAATGCTTGAGAAGAACCTAAGTTTAAAAGTCCTCTAAAAGATGTTGCTATTCTGAATATGAATTGGTAATTACCATAATTAGTTGGACCTAAAGACCTTGGAACTATAGTAGAAGCAATCACACCTGATGTTATTTTAAAAATATTTACTATTAATGTTACTAAATATCTTTTCTTAACAGAATCAGTTTTTTCGAAAGTATTTTTTTTGTTAATATTATTATTACACATTCACTAATCAGTAATATACCAGTCTACTGGTGTCCCTTTTCACATATCTCTATTTGCCCTTTTCCCTAAAACCTCATTTAAATGTCTCGTATGCAGCCCATACCCCGATCTTATAGACCTTACATTCTCTTCCGTAAACTTTTCACCCTTTTTCATATCCTTCACAACAAATAACGACCTCGAAAACATTCTGCTCTTTTTCTGTTTTTCCGTTAAATCATAGGTAACTTTTCAGATCCCAGCGCTTTTTCAACTTCTCGTATTGATTTCACTATCTGTTTAAACTCTTCAGGTTACATTTAAAAAGCCACACCCGAAACGTATAATTTCCTATTTTGAGATTCAATTTGATAATCCTTAATAATCATTATAGAAACTCGTTTTTTAATAATGACAATATCCTCGAATTCCACCATTTCCCATTATACCAGTAATTCTGCCTCAATAATCCATCTTGTTTAAAGCCAAACTTTTCATATAAGGATTTTTTCTTTTCATCAAATTCATATATCTCAGTCCACACTTTATTAAGGCAAAGTTCTTTAAAACCATAATCTAAAAGAATTTTACAGCTTTCTTCAGCGTAACCTTCATCATCTATATAAGCATCATTCCATCCTATGTATAAAGAAAGATCCGCATGTCGGTGTACCCAATTTATGTAAACAAATCCACAGCAACCCAGTAATTCATTGTCTTCCATTCTTCGAATTGAAAACATAGTAGTATTGGGGTCTTTGATTACTTTTTCCTCAAACCATGTTTCCTGATGATGCATACTTAGCTCGCGATACTCCCGGAAATTCTTACGAAACTCTGCATTATTTCGCCAGTCAAGAAATTTTTTTAGGTCTTCTTTTTCTACTGCGTTTAAACCTACTAATTCTCCCTTAAGCATTATTCTATATCCTCCCAGCTTATATAATCGTCTATAAGCATATCTCTTTTTAGCACTTTATCCAATAGCTTATCGATTTCATAGGGTGATATTCCATTCTCATTCCTCGGTCGAAGGGGAAAAAGATCCTCTTTTTTAAGTACATGGCCTTTTTTAAAATCTTTCGCTAATCTAAGACACCGCCGTTGAACTATCGATGTATTTTCTTCGTTTGCTTCAATTTTCTTTTCCCCGTCTCCTAAAGCTAAATACAATTTTTTAGCATGTTCTATCATTTCTCTCCAAGATTTTGGATTCATTGAAAATTTATGATCCGGGCCTTCACGATTGTTATCATCAGTAAAATGTTTTTCAAAAACCCTCGCTCCTAATGCAACTGCACCAAGTACAGTAGCATATCCATAAGTATGATCAGAAAGACCTAATACAACATCAGGATATAATTCCCTATACGTTTTTAGTACATTAAGATTTATATATTTGAAATTTTCTAAACTCGCAGTATAGTTGGTATTACACTGCATTAAAACAATATCCTTGGTTTTTTTCTGCAAGATGTCCATAACCATTTTGACTTCTTCCATAGTAGATGCACCTGTAGCAATAAAAACCGGTTTTCCTTTACTTGCTATATATTCAATTATCTCATGCCAGGTAACATCACCGGAACCAATCTTATAAACATTGACATACGGATCCACTTTATCAACAGTCTCAAAATCATAAGGGCTTGTAAAATATTCAATGCCTACCTCATCACATTTTTCTTTCAATCTTGCTGTCCAGTCATAAGGTAAGCTTGCATCTTTATAGACTTCATATACAGATTTTTTCCATTTTGACTGATGAGATAGTTGAGTTACCAAAGAATTAAAACCTTTTTGGCTAACAATCTTTGAAGCCTTGAAGTTTTGAAACTTAGCGGCGTCAGCCCCAGCTTCCTTTGCCAATTCAATTAATTTAAAAGCCCGATTTATATCGCCATCGTGATTAGCACCAATGTCAGCTACAAAATATAGAGGTTCTCCATCACCAATCAATTTTTTGTCAATTCTAATTTTTTTCATAGCCCATTCTCTCTAAAGGTTTCATTATAATCTTTATAGAATTCATTTAATCCTTCATTTAAACCAGGAATTTCATTTATAATATTATTTAACTTACTAATGTTCAAACTAGTGTTTTTTGGTCTGGGAACTAAAAAATTAATATCATCACTAGAACTTATTTTAATTAGACCAAGGGAATAACTAAACACTTTTGCCAAATGTAATAAGAATTCATATTTACTAATATATTCATTACCAGCAATATTTAATATCCCATTGTAATTGTACTTAATAATTAAATCCCTAATAATTCTTGCTAACTGTTTAGTATAAATAGCATTAAAAATTGTATCAGTAAAACCATTTATTGATTTACCCTGTTTTAAATTCTTAATCGCCCATTCCGCTAATGAATTTCCTGGAGGATTCGTAAAACCATAAATATTTGTCCTAATAACTATAGAATTAGAATTATTTTCCAAAGCAACTCTTTCACCTTCTAATTTACTTTTTGCATAGTAATTAATTGGATTGGGAGTATCTGATTCTATATAATCCCCTTTCCCCCCATCAAATACTGAATCAGTAGAAATATAATTAAACTTTGTAGATTTTGAGTTAAAACTAGATAATATATTAGTAACTTCACAATGCAAAGCATTTGCTGCTTTTTTATTTTCTTCACAAATATTCAAATTCACAATAGCGGCACAATGAATTATAATATCTGGTAAAATTTTGTTAAGGTTATTAGTCAAAAAATCAAAATCTGTTAAATCACCTATAATTTGATTGTCTTCAAGAATTTTTGGATTAGAAGTCCTATCAAATCCGTAAATATTAAATGATTGTATTTCGGATAGAATTTCAAAAATATCTTTACCAAGCATTCCGTTTGATCCAGTAATAAGAATTTTCTTTAACATAATTTGAATTTCATTTCCGCAAGTTTCCAATCTTCTTCATTATCAATATCTTGAACTTCTAATTCAGAGAAAACAATTGCTCCGCTGTTATCAGTATAGATTTGTTTTTTTTTAATAAATTCTTCTACTTTCAACCAATAAAACTGACCGGCATCATGATAGATTTGTTCTAGGTCCTGAGATCTTTTTGAATAATTTTCCGGCCAAACCATAGAAATTTTGTCATTTACAAACTTATAAGATCTTTGGATCGGATAACTATATTTTACTACCGGGAATAAGGAATCATAATCTTTTACTTTAAACAATTCAAAAGATTTTTTTAATTTTTCCGGAGTAATAAAGGGCGCTGTCGGATAAATACAGCAACAATAATCAAAAATATTTCCATTTTCTTTATACTTATCTAAAACCTCTAATATCACATCCGAAGTTCCTGCATAGTCATTAGAATTTTCTTTGCTTCTCATAAAGGGAACTTTTGCACCTAATGATTTGGATATTTCGGCAATTTGCATATCATCAGTTGACGCCATTATTTCATCAAAAAGTTTCGATTTCAATGCAGCAGTAATAGAATATGAAATTATTGGCTTACCAAGAAAATCTTTAATATTTTTCTTAGGTATTCGTTTGCTTCCTCCACGGGCAGGTATTATTGCTATAATCATGTTTTTTGTTTCTTTAATAAAAGATGTACTTCAGAGGAGAGTTTCTTTTTGTCAATTTCTAACTGTAGCGGGTCAATCAAATCTATAAATAAATCTTTCCATTTATTTATCAGACATTCTGTTACTGGGATCTGTTTCATTCGTACGATTAAGTACCGAAACAGATCCACCATGTCAGTACCGAAATACCACTCTGCAACACGTTTAAATTCAAACTCCTTACACATATAGTCAATGGAAGATTCTGTATAAAGATGGGTATGGCCGGATGAAAGGTGACGATTAAATACTGATGGAAAAACGATTTCAAAGAACACCGTAGGGCTAAAAAGTGGCAATGAGATAAAGATATACTTAATATTTTCATTGCGATTTAAATTCAAAAGAATAGTACGCGGATTTTGAACATGTTCAAGAACGCCAATCATACTCAGAATGTCTGCGTTTATGCCAGCAACAATATTTTCGGTTTCTTCCAACTTATGATGCTTTAATATTTCCTCTGCTTTCCATCGATTTATTTTGTTTCCAAAGGCAATTTGTTCTTCCGAAACCTCAAAGCCTATTGAATTCGATAAACCCATTGTTTTTAGTGCTGCCAGGAAATAGCCTGAACCTGCGCCAAAATCAACGTACCTGAGATTTTCTGGATGCATGTTAAGACTATTTAAAGCTTCTATGAGAAATTCAGCTTTGGGTATATAAATCTTATTGACATGTTTAAAATAGGCCTTAATGGATTTTTCAGTATAAAGTTTACTATAATTTTTTCCGCCTTTACTCACATAAACTTGTTTGCAAAACTCCTCTGTATCTTTATATGCTCCATTTAGGTGTCCACATCTGCTACAAAAAACATAAGGAATTTCTAGCTTATAAAATGATATATCAGAATCTAAATAATAATCACAATTTTTACAATTAGATCTGGATGGCTGAGAGGCATAGACTTGTCCTATACGTTTTGTTTCATTGACAAGCTCGTCATTTGATACGAAAAAAGATCTTTTAATATCTAACAACTCGTCTGAAGATTTTCCAAACTTGATCATAATAAGATTATAACCTTGTTAATCCATCATATGAGTAATCAAATCCCGAAGTTCTTCCACTGTCAGGAAAAGATCATTAGTACCACTATTATAATTAAAACCATATTCACAAAATTTGCCAGGTTTAGAATTTGATTCTATTCTAAATTTTTCTATATCCCATTGTTTTGTAGAAGGTAAAATAACAAAATAGTCTTCAAATTCAATTGTATTTATTGCATCAGTAGCTGTAATCATTTCTTCGTGTAGTTTCTCTCCGGGTCTAATTCCGTTGAATATTAATTTACATTCAGGTCCTATTGCTTTTGCTAAGTCTAATATTTTATATGAAGGAATCTTGGGTACAAAAAGTTCTCCACCCCACATTCTTTCAAGGTTTTTTATTACAAAATCAACTCCTTCTTGAAGTGTAATATTGAATCTAGTCATTCTTTTATCAGTAATTAGTAATACTCCTTTTTCTTTTTGTTTTTGAAAGAAAGGAATTACAGAACCTCGGCTGCCCATTACATTACCATAACGAACAGCAGAAAATTTTATATCCTGCCATCCTTTATAGTTGTTAGCAGCAATAAATAGTTTATCAGATGTAAGTTTTGTTGCTCCATATATGTTGATTGGAGCTGCCGCTTTGTCGGTACTTAGTGCTATTACTTTTTTTACTCCACTTTCAAAACAAGCATCAATTACATTTTGTCCACCCATAATATTGGTTTTTACAGCTTCAAAGGGATTGTATTCACATGCCGGCACTTGTTTTAGAGCAGCTGCATGAATTACAATATCAACATTTTCCATCGCCATCTTAAGACGTGGTAAATCACGAACATCACCTATAAAATATCTGATTTTATCTTCATATTTAATAAAATCAGGCGAAAACTGCATTTCAAATTGTTTAAGTTCGTCCCTGCTGTAAACTATGACTTTCTTTGGCTCATAACGCTCAAATATAGTTTTAATAAATTGCTTGCCAAAAGAGCCGGTTCCGCCAGTAATAAGAATTGTTGTATTGTTCAGCATTCTACTCTCCTATGTATAAATATTTATTTCTATCTATTCAATTTGTATCCCTGCATTAGGATTTTCTTCAGTTAAAAATGGAATATAATTTACCCTTCCATAATATTGTTGTTGAGAGGGTTCGACGTCGTTTTTATCAAATATTTTATTTTCGATTTCTGTTTCATTTATAGTATAATAATAATTATAATTAGCAATAATATCTCCTGAATACATATCCAATATTATGTTAAAAGTGGTACAATTCATATTATTATAGTGCATTTCAAATATTTCGGAATGCACTCCATTTTTTATTCCATACCTGCATTGAATTATATTTTTCTCAATTGGAGGCAATAATGAATGCTCATTTGAAAAAATGCCTATCTCGCATCTAACAATTTCGTTATTATAAATGTATGCTGAAGAATTCCAAGAAATATCAATTCCATGATTACAACATAATATATAATTATTCTTCATTTCTGGATTACTTTCATCCTTAATTCTTAAACCTCCATTTAAATTATTAATTACATTTCTTTCAATCAATCCATCAGTTACTTGGATAAAATATATTCCAGCTTCACTGTCATTAGATGTATTATTACACAATAAATTACTACAAAAACACGAATCAACATCCTCACTTTTAAATCCACACTGACTATCCCTAAAAATGCAATCAGAAATCTCAAATCCATTCACATGATTGAGTAATGCAATATTAGCCCAATCAAATTTACACCACTGCACTTGAGCTTGAGAATATGGTTCAAGTGTCACTCTATCCCAAATTAAATTTGAATCAGGTTCTATAGTATTCAGGTTTTCTGAGAATCCATCATTTTTAGTAAACCAGATAAAATCCTCATACTCACCTACTGCATTAAAAGTACCATAACTAGTTATCTCTTTTCCTTCATTCAAACGTATAACTGCACCGGGCTGGATGGTAAGTTCATCATAAATATCTAAATCATCTTCAATAATATAATGATGATAGGATTCGAAGGTGGTTGCTTCAGTTATGTCTGTAGATATTATAGTTTCGGGGAAAAGTATAAGGTCAGCCCTACTTTTGTTAAGGTTAAAGGATAAAGGCAAAAGGTTAAAGGAGGAGTCTTCATCATTATCTGCCTTTTTACTTTTTACTTTTTCCTTTTTCCTTTTC
>Ga0075124_10000233_pt1 | contig 26152 bp, 19 predicted proteins | sample AntAceMetag02UKS_FD_69809 | JGI IMG/M metagenome (GOLD analysis project Ga0075124, IMG submission 69809) | Saline lake microbial communities from Ace Lake, Antarctica - Antarctic Ace Lake Metagenome 02UKS | ecosystem: Environmental > Aquatic > Non-marine Saline and Alkaline > Saline | place... | reverse complement strand
TAATAAAACTATTAAAATATTAAAATCAGGTAAACATCAAGGGCTCTACCCTGTCTTCCGGCATTTATTACTGCATTTTGGAAACAAAAGACCGCAGGAGCCATATTAAGTTGGTAAAGCTGTAAAATCAGGTCTGATAAACAATAATCTGTTATGCGGTAAACAGGTCTTACTAATGTATTAGAAACTTTTCCAAAGTTTTAACTTTGGAAAAGTTGCTCTTATAATTATTGACCATATATCATATCTATGAATGTAATGAGATGTGAAAAATGCTTATTGTTTTTAATCCCCAACGTTTGAACTTGTTCCAGAATTATTTAAAAGGGGAATCCGGCTCTTTTGCCATATATTTATACGATAGCTTATCTACTAATTTGGGGAAAAATTTATTAACAAGCACTTCTAACTTGCCCATTGGAGTGAAAATAAGCGTATGTCTGTGTTTTTTTACAGCTTTTATTATATGAAGAGCAACTCGTTTTGCAGACATCATTTGTCCCTCTTCTCTTGGCGTTTCTTCCTGGCTTGAGCCATCAGCAGTAAGAGCTGATTTTCTTACATTTGTCTCTGTAAATCCCGGAGCTGCAATTAACACATTCAGTCCTGTTTTTAAATTTTCTATTCTCAGGGTCTCTAAAAATCCATTCATTGCAAATTTAGATGCAGAATATCCTGTCCGCCCGGGCAATCCTTTAAATCCAGCTATTGAAGATATGCCCACAACAGAACCTTTGTTTTTTAATAAATAAGGCAATGCATACTTTGTGCAATATACTGTTCCCCAAAAGTTGACATCCATTAATCTTTTTATTACAATTAAATCCAAATCCTTAAATAATGCACGCATAGAAATACCGGCATTATTAATTAAAATATCTATTGTCCCGTATTTTTCAACGGTCTTATCAATAAGATTTTTGCAGTCAGCTTCAATGCTTACATCTGTTTGGACAAGCAATATGTCAGCTCCTTTATTTTTTAAATTATAAGAAATATCTTCTAATTTCTTATAATTTCTTGAAGCCATAACTGTTTTTGCACCAATTTTAGCATATTCTTCTGATAGTGCCTTTCCTATGCCGGATGATGCTCCTGTTATTATAACTACTTTATTTTTCATTTTATATATTTTAATAAACACCTAAAATTTAATAATTCTGTCATCATCAGACAAATTATTTTTAACTTTTTCAATTATTATCTTAACAGTATTTTTTGGCAAAAGTGTCTCTACTTTTTCAGGCCATTCAATAAAACAATATGCATTACTAAAAAAATAATCTTCATATCCAATATCATAAACCTCTTCTAATTTATTTATACGAAAAAAATCAAAATGATAAATACTATCACTATTTAATCGTTTATATTCATTTACAATAGAAAAAGTTGGGCTGGTAACAATATCTTTTGTACCAAGATTTTTGCAAAGAAATTTTATAAAAAGTGTCTTCCCTGCTCCCATATTGCCATAAATAGCAAAAAATTTTTTTTCTTTAAAATTATTTAAAACAATCTTTGCTGCATCATCAAAATCTTTTATTGTTTTACAAACTATACTTTTATTCATTAATGAATTTTTAATGTTCTTTGTACTTTGTTTTTAATATGTATTTCATTTTGGTCAGGCAGTCACCTGATTGATTTTCGTTTTCTGTTTTATTATTTTGCTTTTAATTTTATAACAGGAATTAACATTTCTTCCATAGATATTCCGCCATGTTGAAAAGTGTCTTTATAATAGTTCATATAATAGTTATAATTATTGGGATAAACGAAGAAGCTATCTTCTTTACAGAATATATAAGAAGTTGAAATATTTGTTTTTGGCAAAAAAGCATTTTCCGGATTTATTACTTCAAAAACTTCTTTTTTATTATATTTAAGAATTCTACCACATTTATATCTAAGATTTGTATTTGTGTTTTTATCACCTATAATTTTAATAGGATTGACAGACCTTATTGTCCCATGGTCAGTTGTAATAATAATATCAACTTTTTTGTCTGATAAAAATTTAATAATATCAAACAAAGGAGAATGTTCAAACCATGATACTGTTAAAGATCTGTAAGCAGTCTCATCATTAGCAAGTTCTTTTATAATCTCCATTTCTGTTCTTGCATGAGATATCATATCAACAAAATTATAAACAACAACATTTAAATTATTACTTAATAAATTAGAAAGATTTCCAACGGTTTTTTTTCCTTGGTCAAGATTAAGGATTTTTGTATAAGAAAATTTAATATTTTTATTAAACCGTTTAAGTTGTTCATGAAGTAATTCTTTTTCAAATTTATTTTTTGATACTTGCTCATCTTCATCTATCCAGTATTGTGGATATTTTTTTTGTATGACCGAAGGCATAAGTCCTGCAAACAAAGCATTTCTGGCATATTGTGTTGCTGTTGGCAATATGCTGTAATAAATATCATCTTTGTCTGTTCTATAATATTCTTCAATAATAGGTTGAACGGATTTCCACTGGTCATATCTGAAATTATCAATCACAATAACAAAAGTACAACTGTTGTCAGACAATGAATCAAGTATCTTTTCCTTAAAAAGTATATGAGAAAGTATAGGATTATTTTTAGAATCATCTTTCAACCAGTTTAAATAATTTTCCTGTATAAATTTTGAAAATAAATGATTTGCTTCTTTTTTTTGCATATTTAAAATCTCTACCATTCCTTGATCTTCTGCCTTTTCAAGTTCTAATTCCCAAAAGACAAATTTTTTATAAATGTCTATCCACTCTTTATAAGTCAGATTTCCTCTAATAACATTTCCTATGTTTAAAAATTCCTGTTGATAAGATAATGTTGTTTTCTGGCTTATAAGCTCTTTATTTTCAAGAATTTTCTTTAAACATAATAATATTTGATTAGGATTAAGCGGCTTTATAAGATAATCAGAAATATTAGACCCTATTGCCTGATCCATTATCGTCTCTTCTTCACTCTTTGTAATCATTACCACAGGTAAACTTAAATATTTGCTTTTTATAAGTCCAAGCGTATCTAATCCTGATAAGCCAGGCATATTTTCATCTAAAAAAACAATATCAAAATACTGATTATCAAGCACATCCAATGCTTCATCTCCACTTTTAACAGTAGAAACAGTATAACCTTTTTCTTCTAAAAAAATAATATGTGGCTTCAGTAAATCTATTTCATCATCAACCCACAAAATATTAATCTTTTCCATAATTTAAAAATATTTATGATATATCATAAAAATATTGTAATATTGAAATTTGTTCTTATTAAAAATAAATTTAACTCCAAAATTAACGATAATAAATGAATAGTATTTTATCAAACAAAAAAAAAATATTTAATGACCCAGTATATGGATTTATAAATATTACAGATGAAATAATTTTTAATATAATTGAACATCCGTATTTTCAACGATTAAGAAGAATAAAACAGTTAGGACTAAGCCATCTTGTATATCCAGGTGCTTTACACACTCGTTTTCAGCATTCTATTGGCACAATGTATCTTATGACTCGTGCTATTGAGGTATTGCGTTCAAAAGGTCATAAAATAACAAGTGAAGAGTCCCTGGCATCATCTATAGCAATATTGCTCCACGATATAGGACATGGTCCTTTCTCCCATACACTTGAAAATTGTATTGTCTTTGATATTACCCATGAAGATTTATCAGAGTTATTTATGGATAAACTCAACAAAATATTTAAAGGTAAACTGTCATTGGCAATAAGTATTTTTAAAAATAATTATCATAAAAAATTTCTGCATCAACTTATATCAAGCCAACTTGATATGGATCGGCTTGACTATTTAAGACGAGACAGTTTTTATACCGGCATTTCAGAAGGACTTATTGGTAGCGATAGAATAATAAAAATGCTTGATATTGCTGATGATAATTTAGTTATTGAATCAAAAGGTATCTATTCAATTGAACATTTCATCATTGCACGTAGGTTTATGTATTGGCAGGTATATTTACATAAGACAGTGCTTTCTGCTGAATTTTTACTAACAAAAATATTAAAAAGAGCTAAATATATTGCGGAAAAAAAAGAAACATTATTTGTAACACCTGCTCTAAAAATTTTTTTATATAATAAATTTAATAAAAATGATTTTACAAACAACGAATCTTTACTTGATAGTTTTTCGCAACTTGATGATTTTGACATACTTACATCAATAAAGATTTGGATAAAACATAAGGATAAAATACTTTCGTCTCTTTGCAAAAATCTTATAAATCGTAATTTGTTTAGAGTAGAAATGCAAAATCATCCTTTTGAAAAAAAATATGTAAATAAAATTAAAAAACATACACAAGATATTCTAAAATTAAATGAGCAGGAAATCAATTATTTTGTGTTTTTAGAAAAAATTACTAACAATGCTTATAATACTCAAAGTGATAAAATAAATATTCTTTATAAAAATGGTGATATAACTGACATTGCTTATGCTTCAGACCAATTAAATGTATCTGTGCTTTCAAAAATTGTTACTAAATATTTTTTGTGTTATCCAAAGCAATGTGCAGTTGATAATGGTTAAATAATAAAATTTATCAATAGTGTCCGACTAAATTTAAAAATTCAGATAAAGTCGTTTCTAAATATTATGAGATTCCTCTCCGCCTCAGGCGAATCGGAATGATAGTATTATTTAGAGTTCAGTGTTGGGGTAAGGACACGTAAAACGCGTCCTTACCCCAACACTACCAACATAACGGAGTTGTCATTCCGAATTTAGCACATTCACTACGTTCAGTGTAAACTCTACAGAATGAGGAATCTTAAGGATATACCGAATATCCACCTTTTTTTTAGAATAGAATCAAAATTTATTTGAAATTAAAATTGTTATTTTTTTTAAATATTAGTATTATTGCATTTTTTATAAATTATTATAAGATAAATGGAATTTACAGCCAGGCAAATAGCAGAAATATTAGATGGACATATACAAGGCAATCCGGATGTATCAATTTGTAAATTAGCAAAAATTGAACAAGGTATTAAGGGGTCTCTTTCTTTTCTTTCAAATCCTTTGTATGCTAAATATATATACACAACTAAAGCATCTATTGTTCTCGTTAATGAAAATTTTATTCCCCAAAAGCCCATTTCGACTACATTAATAAAAGTTAAAGATTCTTACTTTTCTTTTTCAAAATTTTTGGAAATATATAATCAAATAAAATCTGATAAAAAAGGTATTTCTAAAAATGCATTTATATCTGAAAATGCAAAAGTTGGAAAAGATGTCTATATTGGAGAATTTACTTTTATAGGAGAAAATGTCTCAATAGGCAAAAATGTTAAGATTTACCCTAATTCATATATTGGCGATAACGTAAGCATTGATGACAACACTATTATATTTGCAGGAGTTAAAATATATTCGGATAATATAATTGGCAAAGATTGTATTATACATGCAGGTGTAGTAATCGGTGCTGATGGATTTGGATTTGCCCCGCAAACTGATAGTAAATATAAAAAAATAGATCAGATTGGAAATGTAATTATTGAAGATAATGTTGAAATAGGAGCAAATACAACTATTGACAGAGCAACATTAAATGCTACAATTATTCATAAAGGAGTAAAATTAGACAATTTAATACAAATTGCTCATAATGTTGAAATAGGTGAAAATACTGTAATTGCTGCACAAACAGGAATATCAGGGTCTACAAAAATTGGGAAAAATTGTATGATTGGAGGACAAGTAGGTATTTCAGGACATCTGACCATTGCTGATAATGTTAAAATAGCTGCCCAATCAGGGATTATGTCTAACTTAAAAAAAAATGAAAAAGTTATGGGCTCACCAGCTTTTAAATCCAGTAAATACAAGAAATCATATATCCACTTCCGTAAATTATATGATATAGAAAAAAGAATTACCGAATTAGAAAAAAATGATAAAAGAACGAGTCAAAATAAATAGCTTATTTTTTTACAAATTCTAAACATTTTTTTTAATAACTTTGTTTTTTTATATAAAATAATGATTGTTAATATTGTAAATCTACAATGGAAAAACAAAAAACTATAGGTTCTACTGTCAGTATATCAGGGACAGGCCTGCATTCCGGGAAAAAAGTTACTTTAACCTTTAAACCAGCCCCATCAAATTATGGATACAAATTTAAACGAATTGATATACAAGGACATCCTGTTATAAAAGCTGATATTGACAATGTAACATATACTCCAAGAGGCACTAATATAGAACAAAATGGTATTCAAATTCAAACAATAGAGCATTCTCTTGCTGCCATAATAGGATTGGGCATTGATAATATACTTATTGAAATTAATGACTCTGAAACGCCTATTATGGATGGTAGTTCAGAACAATTTGTTAAAGCTCTCTTAAAAGCAGGAATCATTGAACAAGAAGCAGAAAAAAAATATTTAGAGATAGATAAAAATATAATTTATAAAAATCCTGATAAAAATATTGAAATCATTGCTATACCTAACGATGAATTCAAACTCTCTGTAATGATAGATTATAAAACAGAGGTGTTAGGCACACAAAATGCATCACTTAACAGAATAAAAGATTTTGAAAAAGAAATTGCTCCATCCAGAACTTTCGCTTTCCTACACGAATTGGAAAAACTATTAGATAATAACTTAATTAAAGGTGGAAATCTTAATAATGCTATTATATTTGTTGATAAATCTATAACACATAAAAAACTTGAACAACTTGCAAAAGTATTTAACAGACCAAAAGTAGAAGTCCCTGAAAAAGGAATTCTTAATAATCTTAAATTAAAATTTCCAAATGAACCGGCACGTCATAAATTATTGGATTTGTTAGGAGATATTGCTTTATTAGGAAATCCAATTAAAGCACATATTATTGCTAATCGTCCAGGACATTACTCAAATATTCAATTTGCTAAATTAATAAGACAATATATTATAAAAGTAAAAAAAAGAGGGAACGTTCCTATATTTAATCCTAATATTCCTCCTTTATATGATATAAATAAAATCAGAAAAATTCTTCCACATCGTCCCCCTTTCTTATTAATAGATAAAATTCTTGAAATGAGCAACAAACATGTAATAGGACTAAAAAATGTTACTATGAATGAAAATTTTTTTATAGGACATTTCCCTGACGAACCAGTTATGCCTGGCGTATTACAAATTGAGGCTATGGCACAAACAGGAGGAGTTTTAGCCCTTAGCTTTGTTCCTGACCCTGAAAATTATACCACATACTTTCTTAAAATAGACGATGTTAGATTTAGACAAAAAGTTATTCCCGGTGATACATTAATATTTAGATTAGATATGTTATCTCCTATAAGAAGAGGTATATGCCAAATGAAAGGTATTGCATACGTAGGAAATAAAATTGTTATGGAAGCAGAACTATTAGCTCAAATAAGAAAAATTAAAAAATAATTAAATGAATCAACCATTAGCTTACGTACATCCACAAGCAAAAATTGCCAATAATGTAGTTATTGAACCATTTGTTTCTATTGATAAAAATGTAGAAATAGGTGAAGGAACCTGGATAGGACCAAATGTAACTATCATGGAAGGTGCTCGTATAGGAAAAAATTGTAAAATATTTCCAAGTGCTGTCATCTCTGCTATTCCTCAAGATTTGAAATATAATGGCGAAGAAACTACTGTGATAATTAAAGATAATGTAACTATCCGTGAATTTGTAACAATTAACAGAGGAACTAAAGCAAACTATGAAACAATTATAGGTAACAATACCCTGTTAATGGCTTATACTCATATAGCACATGATTGTATTATAGGGAATAACTGTATATTAGCAAATGCAGCTACTTTGGCAGGACACATTAAAATTGATGATTATGCAATAGTAGGTGGATTATCAGCTGTTCATCAATTTGTAAACATTGGAGAACACGTAATGATATCAGGAGGTTCGTTAGTAAGAAAAGACGTTCCTCCTTATACCAAAGCAGCAAGAGAACCTTTATCTTATGTTGGAATCAATTCAATAGGACTACGAAGAAGAGGATTTACTCCTGAAAAAATTAAAGAAATACAAAATATATATAGAATAATCTACTTAAAAGGATACAATGTCAGTCAAGCAGCTTCTATTATTGAAGCAGAAATGCCTGCTACTTCCGAACGCGATGAAATATTACTATTCATATCCAAATCCAGCAGAGGAATAATGAAAGGATATTCTAAAAATATATTTTAACCTGATTAATTACTCACTTTGTTACCTATCCTGGACAAGCCAGAAACAATATTTTACATTGCCTTTAAAAAATTTTCCAAAGTTTTAAACCAAAAAGAGTATGGTTTTTTGCTATCAGATAAGAATAATATTAAAATAAAATTATCTTTGTAAAAATTTTTTATTAAATTGTAAAGTTAAAAATACAGGAGGACAATTAATGTTTAAGTTTGCTCTGGTTGGATGTGGACGAATAGCTAAAAGACATTCGGAACTATTAGGTAATAATCAAATAAATAATGCAAAACTTTCAGCAGTATGTGATATACAAAAAGAAAAAGCAAAAATAATTGGAGAAAAGTTTAATGTTCCATACTATACTGATATGGATGAAATGATGCAAAATGAAGAAATAGATGTTGTATCAATTTTAACTCCGAGTGGTCTCCATGCAGAACAAGTAATCAATTTAGCAAAATATAAAAAACATATTATTGTAGAAAAGCCAATGGCTCTTACTATTGATAGTGCAGATGATATGATTAATGCCTGTGATAAAAATGATATTAAACTGTTTGTTATAAAACAAAACAGATTTAACCTTCCTGTTATAAAACTTAGACAAGCAATAGAAAACAAAAAATTTGGCAAATTAGTACTTGGTACTGTCCGTGTTAGATGGTGCAGAAAACAAGAATATTATGACCATGACAAATGGAGAGGAACATGGGCTTATGATGGAGGTGTATTAACAAATCAGGCAAGTCATCATATTGATTTGCTCAGGTGGATGATGGGAGAAGTAGAAAGTGTATTTGCAAAAAGCACGACCGCTCTTGTAAATACAGAAGCAGAAGATACTGCTGTAGTAATATTGAAATTTAGAAATAAAGCCCTCGGTATTATAGAAGCCACTACTGCCACAAGGCCAAAGGACTTAGAGGGCTCTATATCAATACTCGGAGAAAAAGGTTCTGTTGAAATTGGCGGATTTGCTGTTAATGAAATAAAAATATGGAACTTTACAGATAAAATACAGGAAGATGATAAGGTTATCAAAGAATATTCTGTTAATCCTCCTAATGTTTATGGTTTTGGACATAAAGCATATTATGAACATGTTATAGATTGTATATCAAATCGTAAACATCAGTTAATAGATGGATTAGAAGGCAGAAAAAGTCTTGAACTGATTCTCGCTATTTATCAGTCAATTGAAACAAAACAAGAAGTATTTTTACAATTTCACCATACAGAATGTAAACTCGGTCATAAAAATAATAAGTAATAGAAAAAAGAAACATTTTTTATGCTATACTAATTTGTGCTTGCAAATATGAATTATTATACAGTTTTTTGATTTTTAAACATTTTTAATACAAATTTTATAAATATCTACAAAAATCATCAGTTATGTTTTTTATAAAAAAGGAAATAAGAATCAAGAATGTAAATTTCGGTAAAAATGTTGTAGTCGTAGAACCTGTAAATTTATATGGATGCAAAATAGGAGACAATACTTTTGTAGGTCCTTTTGTAGAAATACAAAAAAATGTAACTATTGGCTCTGATTGTAAAATCCAATCACACAGTTTTGTTTGTGAACTTGTTGAAATAGGAAATCATTGTTTTATCTCTCATGGAGCAATGTTTATAAATGATTTGTTTGAAAAAGGAGGTCCGGCTCAGGGAAACAAAAATCTCTGGAAACGAACAAAAATCGGAAATAATGTTTCAATAGGCACTAACGCAACTATTCTGCCTGTAACAATATGCAACAATGTTGTAATTGGTGCTGGCTCAGTAGTAACAAAAAATATATCAGAATCGGGAATATATGCCGGTAATCCTGCAAAAAAATTAAGAAATATCTAAAAACATGCAAATTCCATTTGTAGATTTAAAAACGCAATATCTTTCTATTAAGTCCGAAATTGATAATGCCATTCAAAATGTGTTATCAGACACAGCTTTTATCAAAGGTAAATATGTTGAAGAATTTGAAAAAAATTTCGCAAAAAAATTCAATGCAAAATATTGTATTGGCGTTGCCAGTGGAACAGATGCAATATTCATAGCTCTAAAAATTTTAAAAATAGGGCAAGGAGATCAGGTTATAACAGCAGCAAATACTTTTATAGCTACATCCGAAGCAATATCAGGAACCGGAGCTGATGTTGTATTTGTAGATTGCAACCCTGAAACATATAATATTGATGTAAATAAAATTGAAGAAAAAATTACAGATAAGACAAAAGCTATAATTCCTGTTCACCTTTACGGACAACCGGCTGATATGAATCCTATTATTAAATTAGCAAAAAAATATCATCTGTTTATAGTGGAAGATTGTGCTCAGGCACATTTTGCCGAATATCTGTATCTTAGCTCAAACGATAACAAGTCAAAATGGAGAAGAGTAGGAACTCTTGGAAATATTGGAGCTTTTAGTTTTTATCCCGGCAAAAATCTTGGTGCTTATGGCGATGCAGGTGCTATAATAACAAACGATGACTCTTTGGCAAAAAAAATAAAAATGTATGCTAATCATGGAAGAATATCAAAATATAATCACGAAATACAAGGTATAAATAGTAGAATGGACGGTATTCAAGGTGCAATTCTTAATGTTAAATTAAAATATTTAAGAAAGTGGATAGAAAAAAGAAGAAAAGTTGCTGATACATACAATGAACTGCTTAAAGATGTCTGGCAAGTAATTTGTCCTAAGGTGAACAACAATGCCAAACATGTTTATCATCTTTATGTTGTCAGGGTTAAACAAAGAGAAGAGTTACGAAAATTTTTACAATCCAAAGGAATAGCAACAGGTATTCATTATCCAATAGCTTTGCCTAATTTGATTGCTTACAAATATTTAGGACATAAGCCAAAAGATTTTCCTGTGGCAAGCAAATATGAAAAACAACTGTTAAGCTTGCCAGTATATCCTGAAATAAAAAAAGAACAGATAGAATATGTTGTTGAAAATATAAAACAATTTTATAACAAAACTGTTTAATTTAAATTTTGTAATTTTGAAAAATGAAAAAATTATTTATCTTATTAATATTCTTTTTAAACATACAATTTGCTTTTACACAAATTGTATATCAGCATATAAGCAACTCCAATATTTATGAATTTCTGGAAGAGATGGCAAATATGCAGATTATCACAATTAACTCTGCTATAAAACCTTATTCAAGAAAACTTATTGCATCAAAATTAAAGAAAATTCAAGAAAAAGAAGGACTATTAAATAATCGTCAAAAAAAAGAACTGAACTTTTATTTAAAAAATTTTATAAAAGAAATTGATGATAAAAAAGTAACAGATTATTATTTTAAAAAAGTATTTGATAAAAATAAAGAAGACAATTCTGATAAGCGATTAGATTTATTCTATTATAAGGACTCATTATTTACATTTTCTGTTAACCCAATTTTGGGTATTAATTATTTTATAAATGATAAAAAAACTATTTATCATAGTTGGAATGGAGCAGAAGCTTTTGCTTATATAGGAAAGCATTGGGGATTTTATGCTAATCTTAGAGATAATCATGAGCAGGAAATGCTTGAAACAACTGACTTTTTTACACAAAAAACAGGTGCTGTATATAAAGGAGACGGGAAAGGTGGTGGCGATTACAGTGAAATGAGAGGCGGAATAACATATTCATGGAAATGGGGTTCTATTGGTTTGGTAAAAGACCATTTTGCGTGGGGAGATAATTATAATGGCTCAAACATCTTTTCAGGCAGAACGCCTTCTTTTGCTCATATAAAACTAAATATCAATCCTGTAAAATGGTTTGACTTTAACTATGTTCATGGTTGGCTCGTATCAGAAGTTGTTGATAGTAACAGAACTTATAACTATGGCAATGGCATAAGAACCGTATTCCATAATAAATATATTGCTGCTAATATGTTTACATTTATACCTTTTAAAAAATTTAATATCTCTGTTGGAAATTCAATTGTTTATAGTGATATTGGAGTTCACCCTGCTTATCTTATACCTTTTTTATTTTACAAATCCGTTGACCATACTTTAAACTCAACTGATAACAGAACAGGTCAAAATGCACAAATGTTTCTTAATATTAGCTCAAGACAAATAAAACATCTTCATTTATATACTTCCTTTTTTGTTGATGAAATAAGTATTGGCAGAATGTGGGATTCTGACAAACAATCTAATTTTGTTAGCGGTAAATTTGGCTTTTGTTTAAGCAATATTATTCAAAATGTATCTTTTATATCTGAATATACAAGAACAAATCCTCTTACATATCAACATCTTATTTCTACAACAACTTTTGAGACCAATAATTTTAATCTTGGACATTATTTAAGAGACAATTCACAGGAAATATATTTTTGTATAAAACTGAAACCTGCTAAAGCATTACACATAGATTTGTCATACATTCATGCTCAACATGGTAATGATTATGATTATGAAAACATGAATGGGTTAAGTACTTTAGGTCTGCCATTTATGGAAAATACAATATGGGATAATGAGACATATTCTGTTAAAATAAATTATAAAGTAATTAATGATGGCTTTATATTTTTAGAATATATCTCTAATAATATTGCAGATAAAGGCACCATTAAACACAGCCCTGAATTTTTCAGAGGATGTCATAATATTATCTCTTGTGGGGCAAATTTAGGATTTTAATCCTTTTTAAACCAATATTCTATTTATTCAAATACTATTTGCTCAATAATATCTTCTTTAACTTCCTTATTTATCAGTTTAATAATTTTTTGTTTTGAAAAAGATAATTCATTTCTAAGAGCAGCAGAATCTAATTTAACATACAGAATTTTTTTATGTAAAAATAAGTTATTTGTATGTTTTGCTATCATTTTACCGACAATTTTTCCCCAACAGTCAGTAAGATTGGTCTCTTTTAACTTGTCATCAAGATTATAGGACTTAATTAACTCATCAATAACTTGTTTAAGCGTATGTTCATTAGATTTTTTCATATTTTTGTAAAATTTTTGAAAATTATTGTTAAATTTAACAATATAACCATTTTTTACTTTTCAATTTTTCATCCACCTCAAGCAGACTAATGACCAATTAGACATTGGGTAATTGGTCATTTTTTAGGTCAATTAAAAATTAGGTCAATTTAACGTATAACCTGTTTGGTTGTGGCTTGTCCAGGTTAGGTTTAAGTTTTAATAATTTTTCCAATTTGCCTGATGCATTATTTCTTTGATAAAAGTTTCATATTCTTCTTTTATTTCATCTTGTTTTTCAGGAGTGAAACTTGAAAAAATTTGATGAGGAACTTGTTTTTTTATTTCAGATTTTTTACTTATATAAGTATAAATTACAATATCATTTTCTTCATTATTTAATCCATTAGCCCCTTGATCATAAAAGGATGTTATTTTCTCTCTATGCTCTGTTTTTTCTACTTGAAAATTTTTCTTTTCAACATTAGATGAATCATTATAAACAGTATAATTCGCATTATAAATCCAAAAAGCTCTATCCTGTCTATAATTCCAGCCAGAAGAATAATAATATTTCTGTCCTCCACCTGTAAAAAAAGATTTTTTCCCTCGTTCTTTAATAAATTCTCTAAAATCTTTATAAAGTTGTTTGTCTTGCAAAACATATTTTTCTAAAGGATTTAATTCTTTATCAGGAATATTTTTTGATTCTTTATTAATTTGTTCTAATTCCTCATACCATTTTGGTATATTAATCATTAAAGAATCGTATTTTTTACTTATTTCCTGAAATTTTTTATCTGTCATTTTAGAGCTTTCTGTAATTTTTTCCTTGCCTCTAATACCAAAAGCATAATAGTCCTTATTTCTGTTTTTAATTCCGTCAATATTATCATCCTGAAAACGTTCATAATATTTATTTTTATAAATAATTATGTTTAAATCTCTTGTCAAATTAAAGAAGAATAGTTCATAGTTTACCCCGTTTTTATTAAAATACAACTTTTGCAAATCTCCTCCTTTATCTCCTTTTTTTTTAATTAACTTAACAACTTCTTTGTAAGGGCTTTTTATTTCACCTTTTTTATTATGAACTTCTTTATAAGGACTTTTTTTATCTCTCTTGCTAACTTCTTTGTAAGGGCTTTTTTCTTCTCTCTTATTATTGAAAAATCTACCCGTGCTGCAACCACTAAGAATTATTCCCGTAGATAAAATAAGTAAACCATATTTTACAAAGTTTTTCATTTTGATAATTTTTTTATTTTTTTTTACAATCATCCTGCTCATTTATTACTTCATTTTTTTTAGGAATTATATCAAAAAAAAAATTATTTTTGTTCTAAAATATAGTTAATAATATTAATATGGATATATATAATTTGTCCATAATGCAAAGTTAGGGAAAAATTATATATTATTTACTCATTAAGTTCATAAAATCGCCATGTTAAATAAAAATGATTTAACATGGTAAACTTTACTAAATTGATGCTTATAATTTGAAATTAATCTATTAGCTAGCATGTAATTAACATATAAAATTATATATAATGAATTTTTTATTTAACATAAATTATAATAAATCAGATAACAGCAACACAGATAAAGATTTTAAATATTTTTCTGAACAATTTGCTGATATAAGAGTATTAAGATATAAAATACCCGGATTTGAAAAACTGTCTGTCAAACAAAAAAAAATGCTCTATTATCTTTATCAGGCAGCTCTGTGTGGCAGAGATATAATTTGGGACCAAAATTATAAATATAACCTCCTGATAAGAAAAACTCTTGAAAATATCATAGATACATATAAAGGAAACAGAAACACACAAAAATTTAAGAAATTTTTATTATATACCCAAAGAATATGGGCATCTAACGGAATACACCATCATTGTTCAATGGATAAAATATTACCTGAATTTACAAAAGAATATTTTATTGAACTTATAAAAAATTCAAATAAAAACAATTTTCCAGTCCTGAAAAATAAATCTACTGATGATTTAATCCAAATTATTTTTAATCCTGATATTGATAAAAAAAGAGTTGTTCTTGACCCTAGCTGTGATATAATAAAAAATTCTGCTAATAACTTTTATGAAAACATAACACAAAAACAAGTTGAGAAATATTATAGTAATCTGTCCAATGCAGATAAAAAACGAAATACCAATCCTGTATCTTATGGATTAAATTCTAAAATGATAAAAAAAGATGGCAAAATTGAAGAAAAGGTCTGGAAAATTAATGGAATGTATGCACAAGCAATAAAAAAAATTGTTTACTGGCTTAAAAAATCTGTAACTTTTGCAGAAAATAATTCACAAAAAAATGCTTTATTAAAACTCATTGAATTTTATGAAACAGGAAATCTTAAGACCTTTGACCAATATAATATCTTATGGTTAAAAGATACTGAGTCGTTTATTGATGTTGTAAATGGTTTTATTGAGGTCTATGGCGATGCTTTGGGCAAAAGAGGAACTTTTGAATCTGTTGTCTCTATTCGTGATACAGAAACAACAAAAAAAGCAGAATTAATCAGCAAATATGCCCAATGGTTTGAGGATAATGCACCGATAAATGATGAATATAAAAAGAAAAAAGTAACAGGTGTTACTGCCAAAGCTATTAATGTTGTCATTGAATCAGGAGATTGTTCTCCGTCAACTCCTGTTGGGATAAACCTGCCTAATGCAGAATGGATTAGAAAAAAATATGGTTCTAAATCTGTAACATTAAAAAATATCGTTGATGCTTATGAGCAGGTTGCTAAAAATAGTGGTGCTATTGAAGAATTTGCTTTTTCAGAAAAGGAAGTAAAACTATCAAAAAAATACGGGGCTATGGCAGGTAATATACACACAAATTTGCATGAGATAATAGGTCATGGCTCAGGACAACTAAAAAAAAATGTTGCCGAGCCAAATGAAACATTAAAAAACTATGCTTCTACTCTGGAAGAAGCAAGAGCAGACCTTATGGCTCTTTATTATATATTAGATCCCAAACTTATTGATATAGGAATTATGCCAACAATAGATGTGGGAAAAACAGAATATTCCGGATATATAAGAAATGGATTAATGACACAACTTGTAAAACTTGAAACAGGCAAAAATATAGAAGAATCTCATATGCGTAACCGCCAGATTATTGCTAAATGGGCTTTTGAAAAAGGACTTAAAGAAAAAATCATTACTAAAATTATAAAAAATAATAAAACATATTTTGTTATAAATGATTATAAAAAATTAAGGAAAATATTTGGGCTGTTATTACACGAAGTTCAACGTATAAAGTCAGAAGGAGATTATCAGGCAGGTAAAAATTTGGTAGAAAATTATGGCGTTAAACCGGATATTGATTTACAGAAAGAAGTAAAAAAACGTTGGAAAAAATTAAATATAGCTCCTTATAGCATATTCATAAATCCACAATTAATACCTGTTTTCAAAAATAATGAAATTACAGATGTTAAAATTATATATCCCAAAAATTTTACTGAACAAATGATGTATTATTCTAAAAATTATTCGTTTTTGCCGGTATATAATTAGTGTTTGCACGAAAACAATACTTTTTGTCATTCTGAACTTTATGTTGAACTTGTTTCAATATTGTTTCAGAATCTATAATAACTTGATAATCAGATTCCGAAATAACCCTGAAACGAGTTCAGGATGACGTTATTCGGAAGACAATATGAGAAAATATTATTTGTTTTCGTATTAGAAGCCACATCACTTCTATGTTGCGTTTCGGTCAGGCGCCCGACTGATGCTTTCTTTTTCCAAATCTCTTGAAGAACGTATCCTGTTTAAATAACCATAGATAAACAGTTTGAGTAAATCAGCAGGATGATATGCAGAGCAACCATTTTTAATAAAGTCCATGTCTAATCCATACTCTTTTAATGACAGACTTTTTACAAAAGGTCTATTACTCTAACTTCATTATCTTGGTCTATAGACTGCTCCAAAGATACAGGGAAAAGAAAAGATTGTGTCCTGTTTTATCCTTTTATGAATTTCATGCAACAAAACTAACTGAAAACATTGACATAAACAAATATTTTGCTCCTAAAACCGTTGATTGTTCATAAGTTTCCTGTTTTTTAATATCATTTAGATTTTGGGTTTTTAGACATTCTGACGTTAAGTATATGGAAAGTAAGCGATTTCTAAGCACAAATCTTTCAACTTACAAGAATGTTCAAACGGGGTACAAGCCTTGATACTACTGCTATGTCGCTTATTTTTTATATACATTGTTACCATGCGTTAGTTATTCTTGTTTATAAGATTCACTATCACTTTTGTCATTGTGTCTTTTTCTTCGGGTTTGCTAACTGCAATCATTAATGTCAATGCGACTAATGTATTGTCGGCAATTCTTTTATTCCCATTTTTATCAAACAGGATTCCATTTCGTTCCAAGAAATATAGAAACAAGAAGGCCGCAATTCGTTTGTTCCCGTCTGAAAACGAATGATTCTTTGTTATAAAGTATAACAGGTTCGCTGCCTTTTCTTCAATGCTGGGATACAAATCAATTCTGCCAAAAGTCTGGTATATTGTTGCAATTGAACTTTGAAATGATTTGTCCTTCTCGTGCCCAAATAGATCACTGTTTCCGTGTACTTTTTTAGCCAACGAAATTTGATTCATTGCTTCAATATAAGTCAATTGATATGTCTCTTTCCCAGACGTATTACTTATTTGTAAACTCTTGTAATCATACTGGTCTAAAATATCTAAAGCATAAGCATAATCAGATATTATTTTCAATAATCCGGTGCTTTCATCATTTGATAGAGTCTTAAAGGTCGAAGCATGTCCAAGTATTTTAACAGAGTTTTGAAGTTCTTTTAGTTGTTCATTATGTTCATTTAGTTTTCTCTCATTAAGTGCATAACCTTTTATAAGGTATTCCTTTAATATTTTATTCGCCCAAATTCTAAATTGAATACCACGCTTTGAGTTTACCCTATATCCAACAGAAATAATAGCATCAAGATTGTAAAGTTTTATTTTCCGTTTTACATTTCGTTTCCCCTCAAGTTGAACTACCGAAGATTCCTCGGTAGTTGAAAACTCATCTAATTCTTCTGACTTGTAAATATTTTTTAAATGAAGTCCAACTGTATCAGTATCTTTATCAAATAATTGAGACATTTGTTTTTGTGATAGCCAAACAGTTTCATTTTCAAACTTTACTTGTACTTCAGTCTGCCCGTCTTGTGATTGATATATTTTAACGTCCGATGTGCTCATTATTTTTTTAACAAAACTTAATAAATCTAACTTTATATTTTCAGTCTAATCATTCTGTTTTTAGGATTGGTTTTAATGCATGGTAACTTGTTTATCTAGTTACCATTTACCTGCAAAGGTAACTAATATTTCCATATTTAATACCGAACCGCTTTCAACTATCAGTCGGGCGCCTGACCGAAGCGAAAATCAGTCGGGCGCCTGACCGATAAATTTTCGCAAGTTTCAGTCGTTCGGCATTAACTCAACCAAATCCCGATTTAAAATCGGGACGGTTTCGTATAACATGTGATTAGTTACCATTTTGAGCTTAAATGGTAATCATTATTTTTTACAAAAATAAAACAAAAATTTTAATTAACAAATTTTTTTTATTTTTTTTCACAACTATCCGACCTGTCTGCCACAGGCAGGTATTTTGAAGTTCATTTTAAAAAACTAAAAATATGGGACTATACAGACGCATCAAAGATAATAAAAAACCTTTAATTCGCCAAATAATTGATAATATATCTGCATTTTTGTGTAATTTTGTAAAAAAATCAGAGATGAATACATTATTAATCACTCTTCAAAGCAGGAATGAAGTAATAGGAATAAAATATCTGCACTATTCTTTATTAAATGCCGGATATAATTCTCATATCCTTTATTTGCCTTATGTTAATCTCAGAAACAAAAAAACATTAAAATCTATTAAAGAGTTTATCTCTGAAATATCTCCTGGTTTTATTGGTATCAGTTTAATGTCTATTGATTATTACAAAGCCCGCGATTTAACTAAATATCTAAAAGACAATTTTAAATCCATCCCGGTAATATGGGGCGGAATACATCCGACAGTTATGCAGGAACAATGCATAGAACATGCTGATTATGTATGTATTGGTGAAGGTGAAAGAACTATTGTTGACTTTGCAAATGCTGTTAGTATAAATAATCCCGAAAAGGTGGGAATAAAAGATATAAAAGGACTTTGCTATTTGGAAGACGGCAAAATAAAAAAAAATCCTTTGTATCCTGTTAATATAGATTTAGATACAATACCTTGTTATGAATATATTCCTGTCCATAGTTTTATTTGTCATAAAAAAAAGATAACTGTTCTTAACAAAAAATTATATACAAAATACAGTTACAACACAGGCAATTCTTATTCTGTTATGAGTTCAAGAGGTTGCCCCTTTGCCTGTACTTTTTGTTGTAATAATTTTTATTCAAAACTTTATAAAACAAAAAAAGTAAGACACAGGAGTGTGCAGAATATTATATTTGAACTTAAAAAAGCAATAACAGACCATCCTGACATCAAATATTTTAATTTTGAAGATGACAGTTTTCTCTCGTGTAGTATTGAATATTTAAAAGAATTTTGTGAAGAATATAAAACAAAGATAAAAATTCCGTTCATTGTACATGCAATACCTTTGTATATTACAAAAGATAAATTAAAAATGCTTAAAGATGCCGGCTTGGTTTGGATTAATCTTGGATTAGAAAGCGGAAGCAACAGAACCTTAAAAGATATATATAAAAGACAAACATTAAAAGAGGACTTTCTTAAAGCAGCAAATATTGTTAAAGAGCTTGATTTATCCGGCTTTTATGATGTTATTGTAGATAATCCTTTTGAAAAAGATGACGACAGAATTGAGACGGTAAAAGTTTTGATGCAAGTGCCTAGACCTTTTATGCCAAGGATTTTTTCTTTGATTTTTTATCCGGGAACAGAGCTGTTTGAAAACGCAAAAAAACAATGTCCTGAAAAAATAGGTAGCTATCTTAGTAACAGATTTCATACCCTAAAATTAGAAAATATTAATAATATTACAAGATTTGCTCCGTTTTTAAACCAAAAATATATGAATAAACTTATTTATTTATATAAAAAAAATCCAAATGGAAATAAATTAAAAATAATCTTATTAATAGTAAAATTATGGGTTGTATTAATATTGCAGCCAATTTATTATCTTCCTTTGACTAGGAAATCATATAACGGCTCTTACATAAAAACAATAAAAGTTCTTCCTAAACTTTTTGTTCAATATTTTTTTAAACATACTTATTTTTTATTTAAAATAACAGTTCACAATGTATGGCCATTTTAATATTATTTGTTGGTAATATATTTTGGCTCTATGTCGTTTATAGTGGGTAATTATAAAATGCCGACTCATTATAGGGCTCAAACATTCAACACTCAACATACAATATTCAATTTTCATTATTTCTGCATATTCTACTTTGCAGTTTCAATACTTTTATAAATTATAGCTATTAACTCTTCCGTTTCTTTCATAATTGGAGCTAATTTCTTTGTGTTTGAGATTAATGGTTTCCTTTCTATAATTTTTAAGCAAATTCTTTTTTTTTTACTTGTTTATTGATTATTGTATGTTGCTTATTGAGAGTTTTTCTATATAACATAAATATATAATATAGAAATAATTATTACCCACTATATTCCATATAGAGCCTATATTTTCTTTGCGTCTTGGCGAGAGGATATTTTAATAACATAATGGTCTGATTTTTTATTCTTTATAATAAACCCTTTTTACCCTTGCCGGCACACTGGTCAATACTTCATAAGGAATAGTTTGCAGTTGGGATGCAATTTCTGTAACCGGATAATTATCGTCAAAGACAATTACCTGATCGCCTTGTTTTGCATTAACATCAGTAATATCAATCATACACATATCCATACATATATTACCAACAATTGGAACAAGTTTGCCGTTTACCATTAATTTACCTTTGCCATTGCTAAGTTTACGATTTAATCCGTCTGCATATCCAATACCAACTGTTGCAATCTTCATATTATATTTAGCAACATATTTTCTGCCATAACCAATGGTTTCATTAGCAGGAACTTCTCTTATCTGTGAGATGCTTGTCTTTAAAGAGCTTACATTTTGCAATAATTTTTTTTCTGATTTATCTGGAGATACTCCATAAAGTCCTATTCCCAAACGAACCATATCAAACTGATATTCTCTAAAACGGCTAACGCCTGATGAATTTAATATATGCAAGAAAACAGGATAATCTATTTGTGATTTAATAAAATCACTCATCTTAACAAACCGCTTAACCTGTAATTTGGTAAAATCATCATACATTGGCTCATCACTAGCTGCAAGATGTGAAAATATTGATTTTATATAAATATTTTTATTGTTTTTTATACATTGAATAAGTTCTTTTAATTGATTATCTTCAAATCCCAGGCGATGCATACCTGTATCAAGTTTTATATGTATGGGAATGATTTTATTATATCTAATCAGGTTTCTTTTTATTGACTGACTCAGCAAATTAAGCAATCTTAAATTGTATATTTCCGGCTCCAAATCATATTTTATCATCATATCAAAGCTCTGGCTTTCAGGATTCATAATAATTATTGGCACTGATATACCTGCTTTACGCAATTCAACACCTTCGTCAGTATATGCAACAGCGAGATAATCAATATTATGAAACTGAAGGATGTTTGCTATCTCAAAACTGCCACTTCCATACGAAAATGCTTTGACAATAGCGGTTATTTTTGTATCCGGCTTTAAAAGAGAACGGTAATAATTAAGATTATGGATAATTGCACTAAGATTAATTTCAAGTATGGTCTCATGCGTTTTTTGCTCTAATGCTTTACTTATCAACTCAAACTTATATATACGCGCTCCTTTTATCAAAATTGTCTCATCATAAAATGAAGAAAAAGAAAAATTATTTAAAAAATCATCTGTTGTATCAAAAAATACTTTTTCAACTTTAAATTTATCATATTGTCTTTTTATTGCTTTGCCTATACCTATAATCCTGTCTATACCTTTATTAGAAATCAATTTAGATACTTCGTTATACAAATCCTCTTCGTTTCTGCCACTTTGAAGGATGTCAGACAGTATAATAGTTTTCTTTTTATGTTGTTTTTGCTGATTAAGAAAGTCAATAGCAATGCTCAATGAATTTATATCAGAATTATAGCTATCATTAATAATTGAGCAATTATTAATACCCTGTTTTAGTTCAAGACGCATAGCAACTGATGTAAGCACTTTCATTCTTTGAGATATAATATTATTATCATAGCCAAGATAAAGCATAGTTGCCAAGCAATGAATAGCGTTCTCTATTGAAGCATCATCAGTAAAAGGGATAGTAATATTTATATTTTTTTTATTATAAAAAGCACAGATATTTGTCTGATAATCATTTTTACTGATTTTCTGTATATTCAAATTCCCTTTATTTTTTTTGCTCCATGAAAAACAATTTATATTTTTTAATGTTCTGGCAATCTGCTCTTTTATCTCATCATAATCAGAGCAGTATATCAAAATATTTACATTTTTAAATAATTTAAGTTTTTCATTAATTTTTTGTTTTGTGTTCACAAAATTTTCAGAATGTGCATCGCCAATAGTTGTAAAAATGCCAATAGTCGGGTTTATAATGTCTTGTAATTTTTCCATTTCACCGGTCTTGGATATACCTGCTTCAAAAACAGCAAAATCAAATTCAGGTTTTATCTTCCATACTGATAGAGGAACCCCTGTTTGCGAATTATAACTCTTGGGATTTCTTATAATTTTTTTATCCTCACACATAATTTGATATAGCCACTCTTTAACAATAGTTTTGCCATTGCTACCGGTAATGCCAATTACAGGAATATCAAAATTTTTGCGATGAAAAGATGTTAATATTTGCAGGGCTTTTAAAGTATCTTTAACAAGAATGAAATTTGAATATTTGAATTTTTTAATATTGGAAGGGACAGAAGATATGACGAAATTTTTAATGCCTTTATTATAAAGCTCTTTAATATATTTATGTCCGTTATTATTTCTTCCTGTAAGTGCAAAAAAGAGGCAATTTTTTGTAAAGACAATCTGTCGGCTATCTGTAAGTAAATGCTTTATTACAGCATCACTCATATCAGATAAAATCAGTTTGCCTTTGACAATATCAGAGATTTGTTCTATATTATAATTAATTGTCATTAGTTGTCATTAGTTGTCATTGTTCTTGCCCCGTAGTTTACCCCGTAGCGGAGCGTACTGGGGCGAAGCGTATCAGGGTCATTAATCATAAAGTCATACAGCTATTATTCCATTATCCTGCATAAACAAAAAAACTCAAAAATTTGTACTGAATCACGTCATAAGGCAGTTATGTTCGGCTAATGACGAATGCCTGATTATTTCAGTATATACCAATATAAAGTATAACTACTATTTCTGCCACTGCCACTGCTACTGCTACTGCCACTGCCGCTGCCACTGCCACTGCTACTGCCGCTGCCACTGCCACTGCTGCTGCTACTGCCACTGCCACTGCAACTGCAACTCTATTTTTACAAAGGATTAGTATTTAATTTTTCATATTCTAATCTTTTTCTGTAAATATCACAAGCCATATAAATAGCATCACGGAAAGAGTTGGGCGAAGCTTGATTTTGACCTGCTATATCATATGCAGTGCCGTGTCCGGGCGAAGTCCTTACAATTGGCAATCCAGCAGTAAAATTAACACCTTTATCAAATGAAAGTGTCTTAAAAGGTATTAATCCCTGGTCATGATACATTGCCAGAATACCGTCAAACTTTGCAAAATTTGATGAGCCAAAAAATCCATCAGCAGCATACGGACCAAAAGCAAGAATGTTTTTATCATAAGCGTTTTTTATACCGGGAATGATTGTTTTTTGTTCTTCATCGCCAATGAGTCCTTGATCGCCTGCATGTGGATTAAGTCCTAAAATTGCTATTTTGGGTTTTCTTATGCCAAAATCCTTTATTAAAGAATCGTTTAATATTTCTGTCTTTTTTAAGAGCAGTTCCTGTGTAATATTGGAAGCAACATCTTTGACAGGAATATGCCCCGTAACAACGCCTATTCTTATTTTGTTGCTAACCATAAGCATTAAACTGTCTTTGCAGTCAAATTTTCGAGCTAAATATTCTGTATGTCCAGGGAAAGTAAAGTCATTTGATTGTATATTCTTTTTATTAATTGGAGCTGTAACTAATACATCTATCTTGTTGTTTTTCAGGTCTTTAACAGCTGCCTCTAATGCTAAATATGCTAATTCACCTGCTATATCAGTTGACTCTCCAAGGTTAACTTTAATCTCTGTGTTATAACAATTTATTATGTTTGGCCGTTTAGGATTAGCAAATTTAGTATCTTTTATTAAGTTAAAACTAAAATTGTCAATGCCAATAGTTTTTCTATGGTAAGAAGCAACTCTTGAAGAGCCATAAACAACAGGAGTGAACAATTCTAATATTCTCGTGTCCATTAATGTCTTAATGATTATTTCATATCCTATACCATTCAAATCTCCGTGAGTAATGCCTACTCTTATTTTATTTTTTATATCAGAAATTTTGTCCATAATAATTTATTTTATTAAAATACAAACTTACATAAAAACCATAGATATATATTATCAACAAATTAAAACAAATAACATTATACACAAAAATATATAAATTTGACTTATCAGGATATTTAATTAAGTTTTTTTGTATTTTTATTTAGTCCTCTTTTTCAAAAACAACAAGAGCTAACAAAAATATGTCATTTTTTTTTTTTATTAGTGTCCGACTAAAAATAGAATTAGAACTTATAATAGCAGATTCCTCACTCCGTTCGGAATGACAACTTCATTATGTTGGGAAGGTGGGGGTAAGGACGCGTTTTACCCGTCCTTACCCCCACCCTGAACTCTAAATAACACTGTCATTCCGAGTGATAGCGAGGAATCTCATAATATTTAGAAACGATTTTACCTAAATTTTTAAATTTAGTCGGACACTAGTGATTTTTTTTGAAAAAACATTTGACTTTTATTATTTTTAGTTATATCTTTGTGTCAACTTTTGAAATGTTTAATGTATAAAAAATTTTTATTAATTTTAAAAACTTATAATTATGAAAAAATTATCTTTATTTTTCCTAAACTACATTAATTTTAGAGGCATTCAATATCTATTTTACATTCCTATTTATTGGAGTAAATGAAGAACAAAATTGATAAGACAGAAAATAATATACAGAGATATATACGTGATATTGTGAGATATAAACAATTTTTGAATAAAATTTTAAAAAAATGAAAAGAATAAAATTAGGATTTAATTCTGGCTGGAAAGTTTGCTGTGAAAATCAGTGTTAATAAAGAACTAAAAAAAGATAGTATTATTAGTAATATTTCTCAAAAAGAAAATATTTTTGAATCCGACCCCAACCCTTTCAACAACTCAACTCAAATAATATTCAGCATTCAGGAAACAACTAATGTGAAATTATACATAACCAATATTTATAGAACAGAAATATTGTAATTAGTTAACAATGAACTTGTAAAAGGCATTCATAATATAACCATAAAAGGTTCTGCCTTGTCTTCCGGCATTTATTACTGCATTTTGGAAACAAAAGACCGCAGGAGCCATATTAAGTTGGTAAAGATGTAAATTGATATTACATTTTATTCCACATTTTAATCAATATCCATATCCCCAATAGTGTTTGTTTATAAAATCAAAATATCTCAACTTTTTTTCCAAATAGTTTAATTATAAAATACATAACTAAAAATCCAACGGGAAATAATATCCATGAAGAA
>Ga0075124_10000228_pt1 | contig 26481 bp, 13 predicted proteins | sample AntAceMetag02UKS_FD_69809 | JGI IMG/M metagenome (GOLD analysis project Ga0075124, IMG submission 69809) | Saline lake microbial communities from Ace Lake, Antarctica - Antarctic Ace Lake Metagenome 02UKS | ecosystem: Environmental > Aquatic > Non-marine Saline and Alkaline > Saline | place... | reverse complement strand
TGCGATAAGATTGCCTGCGACCACTCGTACCGATCTTGAGGTTGGACTGTTTTAAACAAGCTGGGAACGGTCTCCACATTGTGGTTAAGGACTTCCGGTTGGGCTGCCATAACAATCCGCAGCGCTTCAATACTTCCCTTAAAGTCCGGGATGAGTACCTCCACAGAACAATCAGGCAGCATCTGGTGGATCCGCCGGATGACCATGGCAAAGATCGGCGCGCCACCGTCGTGGCGATCATCGCGGTTCACACTGGTAATTACAGCGTGCTTTAGGTCCATGTCCTTTACCGCTTGCGCAACACGTTCAGGTTCCTGCCAATCCAGAGTCCTAGGGCGGCCATGTTTCACATCACAAAATCCACACGTGCGGGTGCAGATATCACCAAGCATCAGGAATGTAGCTGTCCGGCTCTCCCAGCACTCACCGATATTTGGACATCCAGCTTCCTCACAGACGGTATGCAGCGATTTACTGCGCATAAGTTGCTGCAGGCCTTGATAATTTTCACCGCCCGGTGCCCGGACGCGAATCCAACTCGGCCGGCGCCGGGGGGTTGTATCCATGTTCTCAGGGTTTACTCTTGCTCTGGTTGGTTCTTTCGGCATGGCATCTCCAGAACGGAATTATACTACATGGCTGTTCCCATAATCATGAAAGCGCAGCTGATCAGCTGCGCTTTCATGATTCGATATTCAACCCGAAATGCAGATATAAAATCACTCAGATTCCGCTGGTTCAGGAGCAGACTCTTGTACATCCGGCTTTACAGGCACAACCAACAGCATAATGATATAGATCCAGAAACCGGCTGAACCTGTTAATAACAGGAACACGAAGACCAGGCGGATGATCGTCGGATCCATGCCCAGATATTCCCCTAAACCGGCACACACACCACCCAACATCCCTTTGTCTGGAAGACGATACAGTTTTCTTTTTTCCATTGTGATACACTCCTTTCATCTAGATATATATACGGATGAAACCTCGAAAAGTTGCAGTATTATCAAAAGGCTCCTATAAATATATGTTTCGCAATAACATTCACAGCCAACCAATGAAATGGTATAAAATTAATCAAAGCGACAGCTTTTACTGAAAGTGATGATAAATGGCATATGTACAAACGACCTGGCGGATAATCAAACACCCCCCCGATAAGGGCGCCTGGAATATGGCAGTAGATGAAGCCATCCTTGAATCTGTTTATACAGGCGAGTCTCTACCAACATTAAGACTATACGCATGGCAGCCCGCCTGCCTGTCGCTGGGACATGCCCAACCCTTCGCAGAGGTTAACCTGGAGGCTCTGGCAGCCAATGGTTGGGATATCGTCCGCAGACCGACAGGCGGCCGCGCAATCCTCCATGTCGATGAATTGACTTATTCTGTGATCGCACCCAAATCAGAACCCAGGGTTAAAGGCGGCGTCCTTGCAAGCTACTTGCAGCTTTCCCGTGCCCTACTGGAAGCCCTCAGGTTGCTGGGGCTCTCGCCAGAAGCAAAAGAAAAGCACGCCAACGAGACTGCTCAAAAGACAAACCCGGTCTGCTTTGAAGTACCCTCCAATTATGAGATCACTGTCAACGGGAAGAAATTAATCGGGTCCGCTCAGGCTCGGCGCAAAGAGGGTATCCTGCAGCACGGTGCCCTACCCTTATATGGCGACCTAGCCAGGATTATCACAGCTCTGAATTTCCCTGGCGAAGATGCTCAAATTGCAGCCACGGATCGGTTGCTGACTCATGCAACGACTGTTGAAAATGAACTGGGTAGGGTCATTTCCTGGGAACAAGCCAGCAATGCCTTCCAACAGGCATTTCAGGACATCCTAAACCTGGATTTGATGCCTGATACCTTGACTGAAAAAGAAGTTCAACGGGCAAAGAGACTCATGAATGAGAAATACGCCCATTCGACCTGGACGAAACGGATTTGACCTTATGATGACTCACAAACTCAAGATTTCCTGCACCACAGGCATTCTGGTTCTGCTGCTGATATCCTTGATGGGCTGCACATCTTCTACGCTCACGACAGAAGCCTCCGCAACCTCAACGCCTATAACGATCGAGACATCTGCACCAGTGGTGACGCCAACTACAAGACCAACGTCGACGCCAACGCTGCCGCCGTTGGGGACGGAAGGCAACCCAATCACAATCGGTTTTACCCTCTCCCCTGAACAACCGGAAGCGGTTGAAGCAGCAGGAGACCTCACATTCGTCCTTGAAGCTGAAACCGGATATTCTGTTGAAAGCCTGATCTACCCGGACTTCCTAAGCCTTTCTTCAGCCATCCTCAATGGTGATGTGGATCTCTTCTGGTTGGCACCGTTTGAATACCTCTACCTCAATTCAATAGATGCCGCAGAGGTGATTTTAATGTCCAACCATCTTGGCGTGTACGCATATGGAGTCCAATTCCTCGCAAATAAAAGCAGAGGTTTCAGGACTTATTACGATGCAGAGACCGGTCAAAGCGTTGATGACGCACTATACGCCCTGCAGCAATTCGCCGGCACACGTCCGTGCTTCATCAATCCAAATTCCATCCCGGGTTATTTTATCCCGCTGGGCTTGCTGTCAACTGCCAGCACACCCACGCTTGACCCGGTCTTTACCTATGATTACGGCGCGACCATCCGCGCGTTATATATTCAAGAGATCTGTGATTTCGGGGTCAGTTATGCCCTGACCGGCGACCCGCGCACAGCCAGCGAGCTCATCCAATTCATCCCTGATGTCCAGGAACAGGTCATCATTATCTGGCAGAGCGATGGGATCATTCCCAATCTCAACCTGTCCGCCTCGCCTGATTTGCCGTTAAACATCCGTTATATTTTTGAAGAGGCTTTTCTGGATCTCAGCAAGACCTCGGATGGATCAGCCCTCCTGAGCACATCGCTTGATTATGACGTAGAAGCGCTTAAATCCGTGACAAACCCATTCTATGATCCGCTGCGGGAAGTCCTTGCACCGCTGGAACTTGACCTTGAGGAAATCACCCTTTTGACACCATGATGATTCTAAAGAAAATCTCACGTTTTTGCATCCATCTATTCGTCTACATCGGATTCGGTGGGATATTCCTTACCGGTTTATTTCGTGTTGTGATGCTGGTCTTCAGCGACTCCAGGACCTACCTGCCAGAAGAAGTCCCAGACGCACCGGTAGCCCTTGTGCTGGGTGCCGGGCTTAACCGGGATGGCACTCCGGGCGTAGTCCTGCGCGATCGGGTTCAAACCGCTGCGGATTTATATTTTGCAGGCAAGGTCGAAAAACTTCTGATGAGCGGCGACAACAGCACAGATTATTATAATGAACCGGGCGCTATGCTGGAATACGCCCTTTCCCTCGATATTCCCGAAGAAGATATCATCCTGGATTATGCCGGCAGGCGGACGTATGACTCCTGTTATCGTGCCCAAGAGATCTTTGGGGTGGATGAATTGATCGTTGTCACTCAGGCTTTTCACCTGCCCCGGGCAGTTTACCTATGCAGCGCCTTTGGGATCGATGCGGTTGGTGTGCCAGCAGATGATGCCAATTACAGCCGCAGCAGCTATACCTTCTGGTGGATTCGGGAAGTGCTGGCTTCAATTAAAGCTTATTGGGATGTCTATATCCTTCATCCAGAACCAATCCTGGGCGATCCTGAACCGATTTTTATTAATTAATTTTCCATAATGACCAATTAATGGACCAACCTGGCACCAATATTGCACGAAAGGGACTATATTATGAATCGAGAAGAAGCGTTATCCATCGTCCAGAAATACGTGAAGAATCCAAACCTCGTCAAGCATATGCTGGCGGTTGAAGCTGCCATGCGGTTTTACGCCAGGAAGTTCAATGAAGATGAGGAAAAATGGGCAGTCACTGGGCTGCTTCACGATTTTGATTGGGAAATCCACCCCACCATGGAAGAACACCCCTCTGCTGGAGAACCCATTCTCCGCGAGTTGGGTGTTCCAGAAGACATCATCCGGGCAATCCAGAGTCACGCAACCCATACAGGGATCACTCGGGAGACTTTGATGGAGAAAGCGCTCTTCGCCTGTGATGAGGTTACCGGATTGGTCACAGCGGTTGCCCTAGTCAGACCTTCAAGAGCTTTATACGATTTGAAACCAAAATCGGTGAAGAAGAAATGGAAAGATAGATCCTTCGCAGCAGGCGTCAACCGAGAAGAAATCGAACAGGGCGCTGAAGAAATGGGCGTTGACCTATGGGAACATGTCGCCAATATCATCCTGGCTATGGATGAAATCGCGGATGACCTTGGATTGGCTGGACCTTCAAAGAACGAGAACTGAGGTAATTTACAATGACACTCACCGGGAAAGGGTACTACATCTGGATTGTGAAACAATGTGAAAATGGTGATCCTGACACCATTGCTGCTGTAGCGCGTGAAGCCAACCTTTCCCATGTGCTGATCAAAATTGCAGACGGCGCTTTCCCTTATAATGTTGACCTGGATAACGGGTATGATTATGCGCGCCCAGCCATCAAAAAGCTGCAGGCTCAGAACATTCAGGTATGGGGGTGGCAGTACATTTACGGGAATTATCCGGATCAGGAGGCTGAGATCGCAGTCACCCGGGCACTTGAGTTAGGCGTGGATGGTTTTGTCGTTGATGCCGAAATCGAATATCAAACCAAATCAAAAGCCCCGGCTGCCAGCAGATATATGAAAATCCTGCGCAGCAACCTGGGGAGCATGCCGATCGCACTCAGCTCTTATCGTTATCCTTCCTACCACGCAGATTTCCCCTGGACGAACTTCCTCGACCGATGTGATTACAATATGCCCCAGGTCTATTGGGAACAATCGCATAATAAAGCTGGCGAACAATTGCAGCGCTGCGTGAACGAGTTCAAGAATCTCCGCCCCTTCCGTCCCATCATCCCGACGGGACCGACCTATAAGCAGGGCGGCTGGATCCCATACGAAGAAGAAATCATTCAGTTCATGAATGTTGCCAAGAAGTTGGGATTATCTGGTGTGAATTTCTGGTATTGGGATGGATGCCGCCGATACATGCCCGCTTTCTGGGACCTCATCAAGGATTATCAATATGACACTCAGGTCACCGAGGAAGTCGTTGAAGCCAGTCTGCCAGAAAAATACATCGCCGCCCTAAACAACAAGAATCCGGATACTGTGATGGCTCTTTATGCTGATAATGCCGTCCACATCCGAAGAGCCAGCGCAATTCAAGGCAAAGAGGACATCCGTGCCTGGATTACCTCACTCCTGCATGACTATTCAAGCGGTACATTTGCCCTCCTCAACCACACACAGGATGAGAATATCCATAATTTCCAATGGGAAGTATCCACAGACGCCGGGGATGCCCTGGTAGGTCGAGATACGGTGGGAGTAGCTGAGGACAAGATCAGCTACCATTATTCATTTACACAAAAACCAGACGCATAATCCAGATCATTAATCCAATTGATCCAGAACATAGAGCATATCAAGAGGAACCGTCATCTCCAGGATGGCGTCTTTCTTTTTTACCTCAATGACCGCATTTCCCCGCGACATGCGGCTGCCGCTTGGGGCATCGGTCACATGTATGAGCCGGCTGGCTGCCTCTTTAAAGTGCAGGACCCCATTGTGCGTCAATAAACCGACCATCATGCCGACCACAAATTCATCTTCCTCCAGCTTCCAGGCAATCACGCCATATCCATACCGCCCTTGAGTTGGGAACTGATCCGAGTTAATGCGCTTCGCTCTACCACGGTTCATTACGAAGAGAACCTCACCTTTGCGAGATGCCACGCCCGCCCCGACCACCTCATCCTCACCTTTGAGTTTGATCCCACCTACTCCGGCAGCGACCAAGCCCATCGGTCTGGCGTCTTCTTCGCTGAACCGGATACCCATCCCTTCCCGGGTAGCAATGAGCACATCCTCATTCCCTCTTGTGAAAATGAGCGAACAAAACGAATCGCCCTCATTGACCTTCACCAGCGTAAACAGGTTCGCGGAAGGTGCTGGGAGATCGCTCAATAGTGATCGTTTGACCATCCCCAACCGGCTGACACTGATCACATAGCCATCATCCTCACCTGTATCCATTGGCGCAGAGAAGATTGCTTTCAACCGATGTCCTGAGGTGAAAGGCGTGACCGCTGAGATCACCGGACCTTTTTCCGGTTCATCTGCAATAGGCAAAGCATGCACATGCAGCGCAGCAGCTTCTCCATTCTCAGCCACGAGATAAATGGTCTGGTGGGTTGTGGTGTGCAGGATCAACTTTGGCGCATCCACACCCCACTGCCGGAAGGATTTATCCATATTCGTCCTGGCAATGTGGTTGTCCTTTGAAATCGCCACCCAGACCTTCTCTTCGGGCATGACATCAGCAGTGGTTAAAAGGTTCAGGGCTGTCTCACCCTTATCCATCTGGATGATCTGAGTTCGCCGGGGATCTGCATATTTTTCCCTAACCGTCTTCAACTCATCAATCACAACACCGCGCATCATTTTAGGGGAACGTAAAAGCCTCTGCAGTTCTTTGATCCGTTTAGAGACCTCTTTATACTCATCTTCTATTTTCTTTCGCTCCAGACCAGCCAGCCGGCGCAGAGGCATATCCAGGATAGCCTGTGCCTGGACCTGATCCAGCGAGAACTTACGCATCAGGTTGTTCCGGGCAGTCTCTACACGCTGAGAATGCCGGATGGTGTCAATGACCTCATCCAGGTTTTCAAGCGCTGTCAAATATGCCTTCAGAATATGCAGGCGGTCTTCTGCTTTCCGGAGTTCATACTCACTCCTGCGCTTGACAACATCCAGGCGGTGGTCCACAAACACTTTAAGGACCTGCTTCAAACTTAACTTATGCGGTTCATCTTTCACCAATGCCAGCATATTGATCCCGAAGGTCGCCTGCATATTTGTGCGTTTGTAAAGCAGCTTCAAGACAGCATCAGGGTCGGCAGTTTTTGTCAATTCAATCACAATGCGCATACCCTGCCGGTCAGATTCATCACGCAGATCGCTGACGCCATCCAGTGTCCCATCTCGGACAAATTCCGCGATTTTCTCGATCAAAGAAGATTTATTCGTCATATAAGGCAGTTCAGTAACAATAATCCGCTTCCGCCCGCGATTCATCTCCTCCAACCGCACCCGGGCGCGCACCCGAATCCGCCCCTTGCCGCTGCCGTAGGATTGTGCCAGTGTTTCTGTTCTGTCATCTGTGATGATCAGACCACCGGTAGGGAAATCAGGGCCTTTTATATATTCCATCAGGTCCTCAACCCCAATATCATCAATCTTTGACCAATTCTCCAGCATCATCACCAAAGCATCCACAACCTCACCCAAATTATGCGGTGGGATATTGGTAGCCATTGCCACTGCAATACCAGAACTGCCATTGATCAGCAGGTTTGGAACGGATGCTGGCAATACTACCGGCTCTTTCAGGGAACCATCAAAATTATCAACGAAATCAACCGTATCCATCCCCAACTGCTGAAGGATGTCCATTGCCACCTCGGTCAGGCGTGCCTCAGTGTAGCGCATCGCAGCAGGTGGGTCTCCATCCACGCTGCCAAAGTTACCCTGCCCCTCAACCAGCATGTACCGCTGAGAGAAATCCTGAGCCAGGCGCGCCATGGCTTCATAGACCGCCATGTCCCCATGGGGATGATATTTTCCCAAGACCTCGCCAACGATCCTGGCAGATTTCTTGTGTGGCGTATCAGGGCGCAAACCCATATCATACATTGCATATAGTATCCGGCGTTGAACGGGTTTCAATCCATCCCGGGCATCCGGAAGGGCTCTGGATACAATCACACTCATCGCGTAATCGAGATAGGATTGCCGCATCTCTTCATTGATATTAATAGGACGTACCGTTCCTAAATCCATAATCACTCCTCCTGTCCAATCTTATGATTTTATTCGACAGGCGTCAAGAAAAAACCAGTAAAAGAATATTTGTTTCATTGTATCTTAAAAATCCCGAGGATTCACCTCGGGATTTTTAAGATTTCTAATTTCCAATCAAAGATTATTCGACGATTTCCGTTTCTTCCTCGTCGAGGTCATCATCAATGTCTTCTTCCACGTCCTTTTCGAGTTCGTCTTCATCCGGGTCATCATCGAGATCGTCAATTTCATCCTCGATGAAATCATTATCAGTATCATCATTAAAAAGGTTCAAAACGCGACCTTTCAACCGCTCGCCAGAGATCTTCTCACCAGGAGTCTCGCTCGAGAACTGCCCGGGCTCAAATCCTGTCCCTGCAGGAATAAGTTTGCCGATCATAATATTCTCTTTCAGACCAAATAATGGGTCCTCACGAGAAGCAACCGCAGCTGCGGAAAGGATTTTGATAGTGTGCTGGAACGAAGACGCAGATAGGAAGGAATCAGTCTCCAATGCGGCTTTTGTGATCCCAAGCAGTACCTCCACAAAGCGAGCAGGCTTCTTCCCTTCAACGACCAGTTCCTCATTCACCCGCCTGATCACCAGTCGGTTCACCAGTTCCTGGGGTAGGTAATGGGAATCACCCGGACGGATGATCTGTACCTTACCCAGCATCTTATGAATGATAACTTCATAATGTTTGTCATTGATGTTCTGACCTTGAGTCCGGTAAACCTGCTGGATCTCACGCATGAGGTATTGCTGGCAGGAATCTCGTCCTTTGATCTGCAGGATCGTGTGGGGATTCAGAGAACCCTCTGTCACTGGTTGACCGGCTTCTATCTTGTCGCCTTCGTTGACGATCAATCGAGAAGTCGTCGGGATGTCGTACTCTTCCGATTCCTTAACCTCATAAGACACAATGACTTTGTCATCCTCGAGGCGGACACGCCCGCTGTGCTGTGCTTTGATAATTGCGTCACCCTTTGTCGCCAAAGTCGTGCCTTTTTCGACCTCATCCTCTTCTTTGACTGCGACCTTCCAGCCTTTCGGTAATTCATATTCATCGGAGACCATCTCACTATGATCTACCCGAACAATTCGCTGATCTGTATATTTCTCAGAGTGGATCACATGGGCTGTCCCGGCAATTCGGGAAATACTCGCTTCACCTTTCGGAGTCTTCCGAGCTTCGAAAAGCTCCTCAACGCGGGGGAGGCCAGTTGTAATATCACCGCCAGACGCAACACCACCCGTGTGGAATGTCCGCAGGGTAAGTTGCGTGCCTGGCTCACCAATGGATTGAGCAGCTATAATACCAACTGTGGAACCGAGTTTAACCATATCGCCGCGTCCCAGGTCCACACCGTAGCAGTTTGCACAAATTCCATGGATCATCTCACAAGTCAAGGGTGAACGGACTTTGATAGCCTCCAATCCGAGAGGAATGATCTTCTTCACCCGATCGTGTGTTAGCAGATCATTATATTCAAATACAATCTCTCCCGTCTTGGGATCTATAATACGCTCAGCCAGAATGCGTCCGTAGATTCTCTCAGAGAAGGTTTCGCCTGCGATATCTTCATCCGCACGGATCCAGATACCGTTAGTCGTTCCACAGTCCTCTTCATTCACAATGATATCCTGCGCCACATCAACCAACCGGCGGGTCAGATAACCCGCGTCAGCCGTACGGAGAGCAGTGTCAGCCAAACCTTTTCGGGCGCCATGTGTAGAAATAAAGTATTCCAGTGCGGTCAAACCCTCGCGGAAGTTGGAACGGATCGGCATTGGAATGATCCGTCCGGCTGGGTCAGCCATCAAGCCGCGCATACCAGCCAACTGAGCAATGGAATTGAATCCACCTTTGCTGGCGCCGCAGTTCGCCATCGTCGCCAGGTCTCCAGTTGGGTCAAGGGATTCTCTTACCGCGTTTGCCACAACACTGGTAGTCTCCTGCCAGATCTCGATCACTTTCTCATCACGTTCTTGTTCGGTCAGCAACCCCCGGCGGAAATCCCGGTTAATGACATCAACAGATTCTAAGGCCTCCTGAATGATCTCCTGCTTCTTCGGCGGAACCGTGATATCCGAAACAGCAATCGTTGAACCTGACCGGGTTGCATACTTGAAACCAACTTCTTTGATTCGGTCTGCAATTTCACAAGTCTCTTCCTGACCGCAGATTTCATAGACCTCAGCAATCAAGTCCTTGACGCCGCCTTTGTCGAGTTCACCATCGAAGAACCGCATTCGTTCTGTGAGGGCATTGTTGAACAGGACTCTACCAACCGTTGTATCAATTAGACGAACCTCGGGTTCTTCCAACCGGTTTTTATCCTCGTCATACCAGGTATCCGTTTTGATCTTGATGTGCGCATGGATGTCCACCTGATCCAACTCATAAGCCATCAGGACCTCATCAATACCTGAGAAGGCACGGTTATCACCCTTATGTTCCTCATCAATATTCATGGTCAGATAATAAACACCCAGGACCATATCTTTGGAGGGGCTGATAATGGGTTCGCCGTTGGCAGGCTTCAAAAGGTTCTTGGTTGCCAGCATCAGCTCACGCGCTTCTGTGACCGCCTTCTGAGAAAGCGGTACGTGCACAGCCATCTGGTCGCCGTCAAAGTCTGCGTTAAAAGCAGTGGTGACCAGGGGATGAAGCTGTATAGCGCTGCCCTCAATCAGGATTGGCTCGAATGCCTGGATGCCTAAACGGTGAAGCGTGGGAGCACGGTTCAAGAGCACTGGACGGTCTTTAATCACTTCTTCAAGTGCCTCCCAGACTTCAGGACGGTTGCGCTCAATAATGCGTCGTGCCCCTTTGATGTTGGCAGCATATTCCTGAGAGACAAGACGTGAAATGACAAAAGGACGGAAAAGTTCCAGCGCCATGGATTTCGGCAAACCGCACTGATTCAGCTTAAGGTGTGGACCGACAACGATCACAGAACGACCGGAATAGTCCACACGTTTGCCCAGCAAGTTGCGGCGGAAACGACCTTTCTTTCCTTTGAGCATGTCGCTCAATGAGCGCAGTTCACGGCGACCGCGCCTTGAGAGGGCTTTGCCGCGCTGCGAGTTGTCAATCAGTGAATCAACCGATTCCTGGAGCATCCGCTTCTCATTACGCACAATCACATCCGGTGCGCCCAATTCAAGCAGCCGTTTGAGGCGGTTGTTGCGGTTGATCACCCGACGATAGAGGTCATTCAGGTCGGATGTTGCGAAGCGACCACCGTCAAGCTGAACCATTGGACGCAAGTCTGGTGGGATGACCGGCAAAACGGTCAAGATAATCCATTCCGGTTTATTGTTTGAACGACGGAAAGACTCAATAATACCCAAACGCCGAGTTGCCTTCTTGCGTTTCTGCTTGCTGCGTGTCGTCCGGATCTCTTCCCAGAGTTCTTCAGCCATTGCATCAAGGTCAATCCGTTTCAGGATATCATAGAAGGCTTCTGCCCCCATATCCGCCCGAAAGACCTGCCCCCAACGCGACTTCAATTCACGGTAGCGCGATTCACTGAGGAAGGTGAAAGGTTCTAAATCATACAGCTCATCACGCAATCGGGATGATTCGGTTTGGGTCTCCTCAGCCTGGTCTTCAAGCTCGTTGCGAAGTTCTTCCATCTTCAATTCTGACTCCGCTTTGACCTTTTCTTTCTGCATCTTGACCTTTTCTAACTCACGGCCACGTTCCTCTTTAAGATCAGACTCAAGGTCTTCCATCATCTCTTTAACGATCTTTTGAACCTCGCTGAGATGTGAGGATTCAACCTCCAACCCTACCTCAACGATAGTGATTTCTTTATCCAGGGCTTTGAATATGATTGCTTTGCGGATCTTCTTACCCATTCGGGTCTGGATCTCGCTTTCCAACCGTTGACCTTCTTTAATGACCGGGTCAATCCGACTGCCAATCTGTTCGTCATAACTTTCTTTGAGAGAATCCCGCTGTCCGTCCAGTTCTTTGAACGCCTGGTCGCGGTTTGTTTTCACCTCTGCGATTTGAGTATTGATTTTATTCCCCAGCGCGTGGTCAGAAAGGCTGATCTCATCTTCCAACCGCTTCAACGCCTTCTGGCGGGCGTCTTCGTCAACATAAGTAACAATGTATTGCGCAAAATAAAGAACACGGTCAAGGTTCCGGCGAGAGATATTCAACATCAATCCAAGGAATGATGGGATCCGGCGTGTATACCAGATATGCGCAACAGGCGCAGCCAGTTCGATATGTCCCATACGTTCGCGGCGAACAGATGAACGAGTGACCTCTACACCGCATTTATCACAAATGATACCCTTATACCGTGGGTTCTTATATTTTCCACAATAACACTGATAATCACGGGTAGGGCCAAAGATAGCCTCACAAAACAAACCATCCTTCTCAGGACGCAGTCGCCGATAATTGATCGTCTCTGGCTTGAGGACTTCGCCATAAGACCAGCTGCGAATAACCTCAGGAGATGCAAGACCAATCCGCAGTGCTTTTAATCCCTTTGTTTCCACTAGGAGCCTCCTGTATTACTGGAAAAACTCTGAATAATGCATTAACGCGAGAAAAACCTTGAGAAAACCAATTTTCTCAGGCGTTTCATAGAAGTTTTGGAAGTTCAGAACAATGCATGCAAACATTAATTGTAGCAAATTAACCATACATTTGTCAACTTATTTACAGATTTGGTCTTATATCCCACCCACAGGAGAATCCTGTGCTGTTCCCCAGATCATACGCTCCTTGTGGGTATCTGTAAGAAGAAAGTGCTTCCTCTTCCCAATTTGCTTTCCACCCACACCTTCCCGTGATGACGTCCTGCAATAGATTTCACAATCGCCAACCCTAATCCACCGCCTTTCTGCTCCTCACCGGCTTGTGCACTGGCTCGATAGAACTTTTCAAACAAATGCTGTTGATCCAACGGAGCGACCCCAATCCCGGAATCCTGGACTGAAAACAAGATGGTCTCGTCCTCCCGGCTTACACTCACCTGCACGCTTCCCCCCATCTTCGAAAACTTAATGGCGTTTTCAACCAGGTTCTTCAACGCCTGGGTTAAGTATGATGCATCTGCTTCAAGCGTCACCGGTCCCTCAGGAAGAGAGAGCCCTACCTGGAGGTTCTTCTGTTTTGCCTGTGCAGCCAACCCATCCACAACCTGTTTGACCAAGGCCCCCGCATCAACGCGGGTGATCTCAGTTAGATCCGCCGATTCTAGCCGATCCAAATCCAAAAGGTTTTGGACAAGCGCCTTCATCTCTTCCACACCATCAATGATATTGTTGACATAACCACTTTGCTGTTCATTTAAGTTCCCTGTCAGACGTAAGATCTTTGCAAACCCTTGTACAAGGGTCAGCGGGGCTCGCAGCTCATGGTTAACCGTTGTGATCAATTCTGCTTTTTTAGATTCCTGGGCACGGTATTCAGTAATATCTTTGAACAACACAGCCACACCCATCTGCCGGTCTTCAATTTGAATCGGGTTTGCAGTGATGTGGTATGTCTTGTGGTCTCTCAGACTGATTTCACTTGATTTACTTTCCTGTCTTGCTTCGCGTAAGAAGGAAAGTAAACGTTCATCATCAAGCACAGATGAAAGCGTCATTTCATCATCGCGCTCTTTTCCCTGTCTGATCAATGCGTGGGCAGCTTTGTTCAGGTATACAATCTTGTCATAATCATCTGCAATCAATACCGGGTCAAGAAGCACATCCAATACTGTCTCAAGCTGGTTCTTTATCGTAATGGACTTATCAAAAGCCCTGGCGTTGATGATTGCTGTGGAAGCTTTTTTTGACAGGTCTGTGAAGAATTCAATCTCCGATGAACCTGGGTTGCGCTGATCGCTGTAGGCAACCCATAGAACGCCCAACCTTGACTCCTTCCACTTCAACGGCACAGCGATCAAGGCTGCCGGGAGCGGCAAGTCTTTCTGGATGGTGAACATCCTCTCAATTTGAGACTCTCGGAACATGAGTATGCCCTGAAATTGTGCCATAGCCAGAACATCCTGATCAAGTGAGGCTAACTGACGGGTATGCTCGCCCAATCCAAATCGATAATTGAGAGATTGAGGAGCATTCTTATCAGAAGCTTCCAATAAAACAATCCGAGCGGATGAAACCCCACGCTCCAATGCTGCCATCAAGACGATTTGAAGGGAGTCTTTTAAAGTCAGCTGACCGGTGATCTTTTCAGTGAGGGATAAGAGGGAAGATTGTTTTCGTTCCTTTTTTTGCAGGGAAATGATCATCCTTTGGAACACTTGTGTTAGGCGTTTCATCCCACCTGAAGACCCACGAGCGGAAAGGTCAATCGCATAATCCCCCTGGATCAACTTATCCGCGGCTGATTCAAGACGCTGGATTTCCTTATCCAAGGCACTCAGACCCATCCATCCCGCAAATAAGATGACCACCATCGCAATTGTACTGATTAAGAGAATCGGAGAGATCGTCTGCCATGCTACCACCTGGACAGACTGAGTTGGGTATGCGGTCACAACCGCCCAACCTGTGTCCTCAATCGGCTGATAGAACTGCATCCATGCCTGACCGTCAGTCGAGGTTCTCTCAAAAAAAGTAGTGGTCGGATAACTCACGCCCGTGTAAGCCCCCATCACTTCTTGGGAATCTGAATGGAACAGAACAAAGCCATCCTCATTAATGACCTGACCAGCGCCGCCAGTCGCTTCTAATTCATCCAGAAGCCCAGCCACTGATTGGAAATACGGATTGGTTGTAATATCCGTCAGTCCGCACAATACGCTGGAAGATCCTTCAGAAGAGTCACCCATGTTGGTGATAAAACTCACTATTCGTGAATACTCCCCCTCTCCAGAGGAACCGTTCACAATCAGGAAAACCGTTCCCTTCCCGGCTGATAGTAAAGCGGAGACCTCACTGGCTGTCAGCGCCAGATCCTCCATACTTCCAGAGGGATAGATGGCGATCAATTCCCCGTTTGTATTCACCACAGCCAGCCTATCAAAGAACGCCAGGGACTCCATCTCTCCTGCCAGTTGGTCAGGCAGGGAATTGCCTGCATCGGCTGTCAGGGTCCCATTCCCTGCGGCTTTCAGGATCAGGCTTTCTCCAGTCTCAATAAAGACTTGTACTCCTTCTGAAGCCAGATACCCAGTGCTGGTCAAATTGTTCACCATCGAACGCCTGGCATTCTTCTCAGCTATCGTCCAGCTTCCAACTGCCAGCGTCAGCAATAAGACTAATACAAGGGGCACTGCAACGACCATCCAGCGGAATTTCAGGCTGACCTCTCCCGGCGCAGGCTGCATGGGACTTTGCGACCCCCATGCCTTTCCTGCAACGAGACGTGCAAACAGGCTGATCACGCCGCCGATCATCATCATCCCCAAAATGGAACCCCAGGCTTCAGGTAAGCCTCCCACGATATCTGCGACTCGCACGGTCAGCTCATCCGACCCGCTCAGCATCAAAGCAAGGAAGAGAAATGGGGTGGTTACCAAACTGGTGATGAATGCAGCAATTAGGGGGAAACGGAGAAGCTGATATCCAAAGGTGCGGTAGCGCTGCCTGACACAAAGGCTAAAACAAAGCGCTGCCGTTACAAACACTAAGGGTGTGAAAATACTATGAGTATCCAGATAAGCAGCCAGCAGCCCGGACATGCCAGCCAACAAGGCTGCCGGAAGCGTCCCTAAAACGCCACCCGCAATTAACCAGGGCACTGCGGCGAAGAACATGAAATAGTGAGAGGCACCCACCAGGTGCTGATCGTTCAGTGAAACGCCAAAGAAAGGTGTGAAGATCAGAACAGACAGACTTAATCCCGCTAGCCAGACCAGGGACTTTTTATCCAGTTTGGTATCACGCGTCCTAAATCGAAATGCCAAAAAAACCAACACACCAAACCACAGGATCCACAAAACAACGGCAAGCGGATCATGCGGGACCTTGAGGCTGTATTCAAGCGTGTGTGGTGCAAGGAAATCTGACATGATTATTTTCTTTATAAGTGTTAATGTATTATAGCATTGGAAGGATTAACAATGAAACACCACCAGGATCACTCATTGATTTATCATGTTGCAATTGTTTACGGTCGATTGGCGTGCCGATCGAAATTCTGCCAGGCGATTTTATCCAATAGCGGACGGCGTTTACGGAGAGGTAAATCCCGGACTCGATCCAACCATTGGCGTTCAGCTTGCTCTACAGCAGCGAAACAATCGCTGGTGAACGTCAACCTATCCGCAGCAGATGCGGTCCTGGGGTCAGGACATGCAGCCAGGAATTTTTCTTCAAGGGCATCCCTTTCTGGCGTCAGTTCCAATATTCGAGATGGGTAATCCTTCAAAATTTCCCGGAACAGATCCTCGTGCCGCCACCATAACGCTTCTTCAGCATAGGTACCCGTTGGTGAAAGACCAAGGTCTGGCAATCCGGAATCAATCCAGATGGGCTTGAAAGTGGATGTGCAGGGAGCTGCTGTTCCGGTCAGCCAATGGGTTACACCATCAGGCGTCAACCGGGAGACCATCGAGCCGGTCGTCTGGCTGATGCGGATGGGTCCAATGCTGGCATGCATGCAGACCTCTGCCCCAGCGATACCCTTCCCGGGCAGCCAATCCTGGCCAGCATGGGGACCGTGGTCCCGAAGCATGTGCATCACAAAAGGAAGGTCTATTTCACCAAGGTTTTCATGGAGAAGGTCATCTGTCCGACTTAGACGGTGGCGACCAGCGCTAAATGTAGAATAGATCAGATCACTGTAGCAGCGGCTGAAATTAAATTCTTCTGGATTCTTGCACCATCCCTTATCAACCGCATGGGAGACAAGTCTATCCGAAGCCCGGTCCCACTGCGATCCAATGCTGATCACATTCGAGATTGAGCGAACATCCTTCACCTTTTCAGCCGCCCATTCCTTGCCCGAGGTCTCCAGGATCCAGGCTTCATGAGGGTCCGCCATCAAGAATCCATTGTGATAATACAATGGATGAAAGCAACCGTTGTTTCCACCCTGTCCGTAAGTCTCCAGAAGGTCTATCAATACCTCCAGTGCCTCATAGGCGGTTGATGCCCTCTCAAGCGCCAGGCGCAGGAGGTCCATCCCAATCAAACCAGGTCCTTTACCATAGGGCACTTTTGTGAAGAACGCTTCGTTCCCGATGACGACCCCATGTTCATTAGCGCCCATTTCAGCACCCCAGATCCAAAATGGCTTCGAGAGCAGGACGGCATTGGTTTCCTTTACCTGTGGAATGGCAATATAAGTGCACTGTACCATCGAGCCATCCGGGTGGGTCTCATGTGGAACGATAATCAATTCGTGGGCTTCATTTGGTTCCCGGTCGCTGTTCTTCCCAAAAATGACGGAACCATCCCGGGTCGCATTCCCTAAAGCAACAAATGTATCACACATGATTGACCAACTCCCTGGTTTTCTCAAAGACCTCTTGAATGTTCAAACAATCCGACTGGATCACAACAGCATCTTCAGCGGGTTTCAGGGGGGCAATTTTCCGGTTCGAATCAATTTGATCGCGGAACTTTAATGAGCGAAGCACCGCATTAAAATCCACTGTCTCTTCCCGTTTGAGCAGTTCCTGATACCGTCTGTGTGCCCGCACTTCAACAGATGCATCGAGAAAGATCTTCAAATCCGCATCAGGCATGACAACCGTACCGATATCCCGCCCGACCATGACGACTTTGTTCTCCTGTGCAATCCGGCGCTGCTGGACAGTCATTGCTTCCCTGACATCTGCATAAGTGGATATTGGAGAAACCCTGGCATTCACTTCATCACTCCGGATATCCCAGGTAACGTCTTCTCCATCAAGCAATACGTCATAATACCTGCCATCATCCACGCTTGGCGGTCGTACATCAATCCGGATCTCCTCAGCCAATCTGCCGATCCGTTCCTCATCTGCAACATCAAGACCGCATTTAATGGATGCCAGGGTCACTGCCCTATACATCACACCCGTGTCAAAATAAAGATATCCCAGGTCTTCTGCAAGCAGCAGCCCTAAAGTGGATTTACCTGAACCCGCGGGCCCATCAATCGCAATCGTCTCTGGCAGTAGCGTCATTAAATAATTCCAATCCTTTTCATTGTGTCAACTGATCGTTCGGCATCAAATCTGTACGAACCCAAAAGATGATCCGGTTTGAACTGGTAGGCGCATCTCTGGTGATCAACCAGTTTAAATACTGGAAGGGTGTCATTTCTTCCCACAACACCTTTTGCGACCAGACCAAATCCTGTCCGGTATAGCTGTTCGAGATCTGAGGACTTCCCTGTACATCTGTGATCAATATCCCGGGTTGAGATTGCGCTGCAAGGTATGGCACGAACTCAACATCATCATAGCCCCGTAAAACCCAATGCATCGCGGGTGAATCATAATCTGAGACGGTAATCACAACAGGTTCTTCGTCCTTGCCGTTCCAAGAGAGGATCTGGTCAATCGATATTTCTACCAACTCAGGATATACGGCGGCACTATCCGGATACCACAACTCAACAGATTCCTCCGGTGCCATTCCTGTACTATTCACACTGACCGAGATCAATCCCAAACAACACACAACTGCCAATCCAAGCAGCAAGCCCGGCAGGGCAACATCCTCTGACCATCCATAACTGATCAACAAGATCACTGCAAGTAGCAGTACCAACCCACCCACAAGGGCAAAGAAGGCGTTAAGCTGCTTGCTGTCATTCAGGCTCGTTCCTACTATAGACCGCAATGTGAACAAAATAAAAGCCGAAACGACGATCACCAACGCGGCGGTCAAGACCATCACCCAACGGGAGGATTCAGGCACTCGCCAGGCAGAGCACGCCACCCTGACCGACAGGAGCCATAAAGGCAGCGTCACCCAGATCATATCTGCGGTCTCGCAAGCAGGATAAAGCAGCATAAAAGCCAATCCGAGCCCAGCCCAGATAAACAGGAACATATCCAGCTTGTTCTTGACCAGGATGCCGCGTAATCCCCCCCAGACCCCAAAGACCACAGCCTCAGCAGGATAGGCTACCAATGTCATGGGGATCAGGATCAACGGAACAGCATTCGGGGTTACAAATCCTTTAATGAATGAGAGCAGTCCAGAGAAGACTCCGCTCAGACTCTCGGATGAAAGGAAAAAAACTGTTCCAACAACCAGGACCGTGATAAAGATAGCAGCGCCGAAACGGGTCCAAAACCCGCGTGGATCATCTGTAGATTGGACGGTGATGACTTCTGAAACCTTGAACAGCCATTCTCCGATCAGGTAGCTGAGACCCAGGAGGAAAGCGCCTATCCAGAATCCGGTTCCACTCATCAACCCCATCGCCAGACAAATCCCGCTCAGGATTGGTTTTCGATGCAGCAACCATCCCAATGCCAGGAGGAGAAACACAAAAGCCATCATGGGGGACCCAATGATCCTCGATATCCCTACCATTTCAGGTGAGATCGCCAGGACAAAAGAGAGGATTACAGCCGACCAGCGTCCAATCCACTCCCGGAAGAGAAACGGTACAAAAACGATCAGAGCGCCAACAAACGCAGGCCAGAAGCGCGCCAAAAAATCGCCAGCTTCTGAGCTGAAGAAGCTGAATCCCGTCAATCCGACATACGCGATGTGCTCCCCAAAACGACTATCCGAGCCTTTGGCAACTCCCAACGCTTGCAAGGCGACCTCGGCTTCCATGTCACTAAGGGCAGGTATCCCCAGGCGGATCATGCGGAAGGCCAATGCGATGGCAAAAGCGCCCAGAAGCAGCAAGACAGGCAGGGTAGATTTTTTCTCATTCGTCATATGAACACTTCTTAACCTTCAATCAGCGGGAGTCTGATATATCATAACGTCTCCCTGTTGAAATGCCAGGTTTAGATTCTCTTTGAATTTGGCTTCTTTAACAGCCTACGTACGCCATTCCAGATCACCAAGATAAACATACACAATATTATACTTGTCAATTATCCCTTGTGCTGTCTCCCAATCCTCCGTCTTATAAAGCAACGCGATATCTTCCGGGTGGGAGCCAATCTCCATTGTTCCGCTGCACCATTGGACCTCATGGAATTGCTAACAAAAAACCGAAGCTATTCCATGTGCTAAATGGTGAATGCCAGAAGATAATCTTTAAAATCAGAATAATCTCCTGGAAAATGCAAACCCCCGGCCGGGCAGGTTGGGAAATATTCTTGACGTAGGCGGAAAACAAAGCCAGCCCATCAGGATGATACAATCATCCACCACAGGATGGCCAGTATCGTCATTCTAATACCTTAAAAATAATGGTGCTTTCATATTGATAGACCAATTCCCAGAGTTCACCTTCATAAGCTGTAAATTTTTCCAGCCCTACGCCGGGATAAAACGCCCGTTCCAACTGACCCAGGACGATGTACGAGACATCGTACTCGTCAAGGAAATCAACAACAGAAGCTATATCCTCAGAAGTGTAGAAGGCATCCACAGCATCCACCCGGTCTTGGACAGAACTATTGCTCAATGCTGCACGCTGTTGGCGCTGGTGCCAGTTCCATCCCACTACGCTTGGCAGCCCTGTGTAGATCGTGAACCGGTTGCCCCAGCGATACTCATAAGCCTGTCCTTCAAGGATCACAGGAGATCCTTCAATGTTCTCCTGCATCCATTGGATCGCATAGTAATCCTCTTCAAGGATCATATCGGTGCCCATATCATAATAGGTGGCATACGCCATGTATGCCATGCCGTCCAGAGTATGCGGGGCTTCGTCTGCCATCCGGTCGGTGATCTTATCCATCGTCCCGGTCACTGTGAATAATGCAGCAGAGGTTACCAACAAGAGCAGCACCACACGCCAGACAATCCCCAGGGTCTTTTGCCAATACCGCAGCGATTTGACAAGCCATCCGAAACACACCCCGGCTGAAAGGGCAAACATGATCCACGCTTCGAGATAAAACTTGAAAACGGTGTTCATCCGTCCAATATCGCCGGGCAGATAGATCAGTTCAACCACCAGTGTCAGGATGAGTGCGGTCCCGATGAGGAAAAGCAGGAAGCGGCGTCCATCTGAACGCCCTGGACGAAGCATTAATACCACCGTCCAGAGGCCAACCGGGACCACCACCAATGCAATTCTCACGCCCAGGATCAGCATTGCAATCAACAGGATCAGGAAGAAAATCAGGACAGCATTGATCCAATTCTTATATGGCTTAAGTTTTTTCAAGGAAGATTGAGGCGTGGTTTTCATCCAATGGTAGGTTTCCCACACCATCCAACTGATGATAATGAAAAGGAACAATCCCCAATGAGTGAAATACGAACTCAGGGGCGTCCGGTCGCCCTCCCAGATCTCAATGGTTGTATATCCCTGACGGAACCAGTAAGAAAACGGGGAGTAGAACAGTATCGAGAGAAGCACCAGGGCAAGGACTGCCAGAGCTGCAGCACCGACCTTCTCCAGTATGCTTCCCCACTTGAATTTCAACTTCAATCTGGGTTGGTAATGCCGGATAAGGCTATAGAACAAGGCAATGGATGCCAACACCACATAGGTATAGAAATCCCAGGTGTTAGTCGGCCTCAAAGCGCCGATCACTATTCCGCCGAATATGAATCCCACAATGGTCGCCAAGAGCTTGAAACGCCCATCCTTTTCACCCCATCTGGCTTTGTTCAACACCACCGAAAGGCTCCAACTGATCACAAGTACGGTGATTGGAAAAGAGATCATGTGGGCATGCAAATCGCCATAGATGAACGTGAAATATGGGAATTCCGTAATCGGCTCTCCAGGGATGACACGGCTTGGATTCCAATACCAGTCACCGGGGTAAAAGGGCAGGGAAGTCCCTCGCAGGAATTGGACAAATCCCTGTAGAGTCCAGCCAATTTTCTGCCCCAGCCCCGCCTCATCAATGAATGCGCCGCCGGCAGCGATCTTCTGAAAACCAGTAATGATCAAATCCACCGTTCCCAGGTTGCCCAACACAGCCAGCCCAATGGCGGTTGCCAATCCGACCAGGAGCGCCGTATTGAAGACCCGATTCTCACTTCCATCTCCAACCCGCAGCGCACGGGACCGCGGGATGCCCTTATACAGGTTCCATCCCACTGAAAATCCGCCCAGGATCAGGATACTGTACCACAGCGGCAGGACAAGATTATAAGCAACCGAGGGAACGATACCCAGCAGCTTGATCGGTACGCCCACGATCACAAAGCCGTAATAGTAATAATTGATATATCCACCCTCAAACCAGGGATCGTAGGGCGGGAAGGTCGTACTCTTCAGGACTGCGTTGAAATACGAAAAGTCCATCGGCTTCTCGCCGCCTTTGTAGGGGTGCCATAGGTCCGGATTCCCCAACCGGACCAGGATAAAGAATATAAAAGCAGCCAACGCCAAGAGTTCCACCGTCAGTAAATAACGCCAATTTTCCTTCAATTCCGCCAGAAGGATCTTCCTCTGCAGATAAATGAAAAGACCAGAGACCAGCAATATGCCAAGGAACACCCATAGAATCGTCGTTTTTGTGAATGAGACACCTAAAGATCCCAATATCCAGACAAAGAATGCCAGAATCAACAACCCAGCCAGTTTTGAAAGTGGATAGCCGCGATCGGATAGGCCGGGCAGCGCCATCCTGATGATCGGGTAGCACAGAATCCCCAGGAAGGTCACAAAGAGATAAAAAACTGCGGCTGCCATGAACTGCGATCGATTAAGCAAACTCTCAAGATTAAAAAGCTCTGACCAGGTTCCGCCTGTCTGCTGTTCTTCCAATTGGTCTTCCGGCAGCATCAGGTTGTATCGTGGTTCACTGAGGTCCTCAAGGTCATAATGCTCATACTTCGAGGCGTCCCCGGGCGTGAAATACACCACCAGACTTAAGTCAACGGAACGCAGCAGTTCACGGACCTTGATCGAGTCGTAATCCTCTGTTTTCTTGAAGACCAGCACCTTGGGATGGTCATACACGGTAAAAGCTTCTTCAGCAAACTGGGTGTTGATCTCAATCCCTGCCAGCTCTGGTTCAGACTCAAAAGTCGCCACCAGGTCGAATCCCAGGTTTCCTTCGAACATGCCCGGCTCTCCCACACTGTAGCACCATTCAAGATCCTCACCTTCCGGGCAACCCAGCAGGTTCTGGTAATAAAAGGTAGTCAGCAGATAGCGTTCCGGCACACGGGTCGTCGTGCCCCATTGGCGGCTTGATGTGATGAAAATATAATCCGCCAGGTCCAGGTTTGTCTCAAACATCTCCAGTTTACGTTCATCATCTGTCCAGTACATCTCAAAATTGAGGTCTTCACGGTAAATGCCGCCTCCCGTGCTGTACGGGCTTAGGTTATCCACAGGGTAGGGAACTGCATCATCCCAACTGCTTTCTTGTGCAGGTGTAGATCCATGGGGAACCAGGGCAGCTCCTTCTGTCCCCGTTTCCAGATGGACTGAGATAACCTGACCCTCTTCAACGCTCAAAGGTTGCTCAAAGGCAAAGGTGTAAGCATCCCCGCGAATATCCTCACCCGGATCGAATACCGCCTGTACGCCGGTAAACACTTCCCCATTTTCGAGGTTGGGATTCGTTACTCTGACCGTGAGTTCCTTGGTCGCATCCAAGCCTGACAGGTCAACCAGATAAGGAATTTCCAGCGCCGTGATTGACCCACTTTCAACAATAAGGATGTTCATATCATAAGGTTCACCCACGCTGATGCTCTGCATGATCCTTGGCAGAGGAAATTCAAGTGACATCCCTTCTGAAGTCGTCATGCCTAATGTGGGTGACCCATTTAACAACAGGGATTCACCTTCTGAATTCAAATCGAGTTGAAGGTAATACAAATGGCCTTCTGACAGAGTGATCGGGGTATCCAGGACATACTCATAAGGCACGCCCTGCGATTCACTTTCCGATGGGAGGAATTCGCTTTCCACCCAAGCGCTGGTCAGGATCTGGTCTGATGATTCTGCAGAATAGACGGATAATACCAAGCGTTTCAGGATTATCGTCTGGTCTTCGTCCAGGATATGCGGGAAGGTTACTGTGTCCAACGTACCGTCAGCAACGGCATAGAACGGAAGGGGATATGAAGTACCAGAATTCAGCAAATCACCTGCACGGTATGGCAGGGGCTGCTGGTAATCTCCATCCGCTGTCTCAATCACCAGGTTCATCGCCCCAGAAATATTCTGATATATCCATCGGCTGGCTTCTACACGGGTATGCGGCCTCGTATAGATCCCTGTGAACATGAACGCCCAGGCAGCTGTCGTCAGGATCACGATCGCTGCCAGGACAATTCCTGTTATCTGGATAACCTTCGGTTTGATCCGAAGAGACCAGAGTTTGATCGCTTCACGGGTTGACCAGAGCTTAACCAAACCCCAACCAGCAAAGAGCGCCAGCGCAGGATAGATCAGCATCTGGTAACGCATCGTCCTCACCCAGGAAATGGACTGCCAGATAAAATACAGCCCGGTGAATGCCCATAACGGCAAATGCAGATGCCAGTCCCGCTTACGGACGATCTCGTATCCCATCCACAAGAAGGACAGCGAAGCGAGAATCCCCAATGGAAGCCCCAAGCCCCATTTCGCCAGGTTCTCCCATGAGAAGGTGATCGAGCGGCGCGCCCACTGCAGTGCAGGCGGATAATCCACATCACCGGAGGCCTGAGTACTTAGGCTTTTCAAACTGGACAGCCATTCTTCATTGAGACTGATGTTGAAAAAACCTGGTCCATTGAACGCATACGGTTGGAAAACCCTAAAAGTGAGAAAACTCACAACAGCCGCCGCGACCACATTACGAATCATTCGAGGGAGAGCTTCTCGGCGCGCTTCAGGATCCAGGCGTAAATACCGTATCAATTCAACCAACGGGAGAATGACTGCCAGGACAACCGCGTTGATCTTTGATGCCGCAGCAGCCCCCAGCCCCACCCCGAACAGGAGATACGGTGCCAGGTCACGTAATACTCGTTTTACAGTCGAGAAATTAAATGCTTCTCCATCTGGTTTCGCTTCGTGTCCGGCGGACTTTTCTTCAGGCACCTGAAGCAGCGCGTTCAGATTCCCCTGGGGTATTTTCTTCCTGGTCAGCGCCCAAACAGCCGCGTACACTGCTAAAAATGCAAATGTGTTGGTGATCACATCAACTGTAATATAATGTGAAAGTTGGATTGGCAGAACGGCCAGCGCATAGAATAGCGCTCCTAACAAACCTGTCCATTTATTGTATAAACGCCTGCCAATAAAGAAAACCAATACAATTGTAAGTACATCAAAGATGGCAGAGACCTGCCTGCCAATTAACGTGATAGAGGTGTAATCCGTTTGTCCAACTGCTTCGCCAATATACCGGACGATAAAGAGAGGCAGGGTACCATAAACAAAGAAAGAATACCCACGGTTGCTTGGGTTCAGGCTGGATGATGGGGTATCGAAATATCCAGAAAGGCTTTCTGTGGGTGAAATGGCTGAAAGCACCATGCTGAGAAAACGCTCATCTGGGTGCATATGCTGGCTTTCATCCCAATTGACACCAACCAGACGCAAACCTGCTCCTAATAAGACCGTAATGATCAGGGCAACGATCACACCTGCCTTCCCCCACTGGATGCGTCTATTCTTTTTCTTCTGTGAGTTATCCGTCGTCATTGAGAAACCGATCCTTGCGAAGGTGGGACATAAAAGATCATAAAGTCCTTGTTTTCCACCGCTGAATCATACTGCTGGAGGACCCCATTTGGGTAGGTTTCGAGAAGCAGCTGCATATTTTCTCCATCATTCACATTCAAGAAGAACATCTTTGCCTGTGGGTCATTGACGGTTTCTGGGATCTGGTCTGCAAAGATTGCAAAATCCATCCCTGGATAACCAGCGTTTATGGCCACCAGGCGTGAATCTACCCAGTGCGCATACCCTACGACATAAGTTGTATCCTGCGTGCCCAGGGTCTCAATGAACATTTCTGCAATATGTCCAATCTCAGAGGTATTCCAGCTTGATGATTGATAAACCGTGTAATATTGGTCAAATACCAAGTCATAGTTATTCCCAGCCGACCAGAACAGGAGCAGGGCTACAAACAGGATCAGGATCGTTTTCCCGAGTCGCCCTGATAGGCGCTGCCAGAGGGAACGGATGACGGATTCAAAAGCCAGACCGATAATCACAAATACAGGGACGATTGCCCCTGCTGTCCTGTTCAGACAGGGATTCTCACTAGGGTACGCCAGCGATAAGATAGAAGGCATCAGCAGCATTGGGATTGAGATCAAAAGGAACAGGTCCCGCCAGTTGCGTTTACGGACATAGCGAATGAGCAGCCCAGCGATCCCCAGGAAGTAAAGCGCACCGGAGACGACTTCCAAAGCGGGGCGCTGCGTGACCGAGTGCACCCAGATTACACCGTCTTCCCAGAAGAACATGATACTGGCTTTCCAGAAGTTCTTGAAAAATATCATGATTGGACTATTTTCAAATGCCATTTCCATCCCGGTCAATCTTGACAGCGCCCGGTAGGAGAACATCTCCGGATTATCCAGCCAGTAGCGCATCAATG
>Ga0075124_10000226_pt1 | contig 26555 bp, 21 predicted proteins | sample AntAceMetag02UKS_FD_69809 | JGI IMG/M metagenome (GOLD analysis project Ga0075124, IMG submission 69809) | Saline lake microbial communities from Ace Lake, Antarctica - Antarctic Ace Lake Metagenome 02UKS | ecosystem: Environmental > Aquatic > Non-marine Saline and Alkaline > Saline | place... | reverse complement strand
ATGAGGAATCGCAACTGAGAAGCATAGGCCTCGAAGAAATCTTCAAAGGTTGCAAAGTCTTCAACTGTGCCGGTTTTCGGGCCCAGGTCCCACTGCATAAGCGGGTGATAACCGTTGTTCAGCGCCATCTCGAGGGCTGCAACCAGGTTTAGTAGGATCGCTCCGGTATGACCGTTATGACGTCCTGAGATGGTGGGTTCCACACAGCCTGTGGCGCTCCAGTCACGGATATGTTCTTCCGGATAGCTGTGCTGTCGCAGCGTTGCAAAAACAGCCGCATCATTGTGCAGAGAAGGTGTGGCGGATGTGGTGAAGTTCACCTCGCAGAGCCTGCGGATGTAGGTGTCGCTGTTCTTCTCCATATTGATGCGTGCATTTACATTTGGATCCGGCAGTGCAAGCATCTCTGTGACCTTGAGAAAGATATAGGTCATGTCATTGACGCCATCGTCTCCCTCGGGGGTAACGCCGCCAAGGGTGATAACCTGGTTGGGCGACGATGTACCGAAGAGCAGTGTACCGATATCGGGAGAGAGCGGCATATGGTCAGCGATCCGCAGGTACAGGCAGCCGATCAGCTCTATGGCATGGCGGATATATTCTGTGCGCTTATCTGCAGTGTCAATTCTTCCCAGATCTGCAAGGAAGTAGGGTTGCAGCAGTTGATCCAGACGTCCGGGAGAAAGCCCGGCGTTTGTGTTTTCCATGTGCATACCAACCCAGGTGGTCCAGATGCTTTGTACGGCCTGATCAAGAGTTTTTGCCGGCATCTGGGGAACATACTCGCATACCTCGGCAATGTATCGCAGTTTTGAAGTGCTGAGACGTTCTTTTGTTTTCTCTGCCTGCATGACTGCCTCGGAGGCCAGATGCCCGGCATATGCCTCAAGACCTCTCAGGGTATGTACCATGCCTTCCAGTGAAGCACGGCCGTCTGCATCTAAGGAATCATCTGTGAGCCGCTGCCCTATGCTAGCGATAATGCCGCCTGTGCCCTTTTCGAGAATGGTCTTCAGGTTCGGCACTGTATGCGACACGCAAAAGGCCTTGGAGCAGATAATTGCAACCAGCCTGTCATTGATACGAAGGCTAAGCGGCGTGTTGTATTCCTCTTTGACCCATTCATGGAACGACCTTCTTATCCAGAAAGGGAAGATGTCGTTAAGTGTCTCACGTGTTTCGTCGGTAATGTCATAGGGATTCAACAGACGTTTGTCCACAGTGTTCAACTCGCCCCAGATGGAAGATGCCTCGGTGTCGGGATACACGACCACACCGCAGACGGGATTGGACGTCGTTGAGCCGGCCAGGAGCTGTGAATCGGCTATAACAGGTTTTTTATTCCTCATGAGGTATTCAAAGGCAAGGCCCTGCCGCAGATCCGGTTGCCATGGCCTGCCCTGGCTTTCTTCTTCGAATCCGTTGGCCCGGTACCACTGAGTCAACAGTTTCGGACGCTCGGCACACAGCTCCGGCCTGCTGTTCCGGTGTCGTTCCAGCAGTATCTTCAGGCGGGGAAAATCCTTCAGGTCATAGTCGGAAAGGTAGGGGTCTTCCAGGTGGATGACATTCCTGTCTTCTTTGCCGTCGGCCCTGAGATGTTCTTTGCGCCGGTCATTCAGTCTAACCTCGAGACCTGGTTCATTGATGCAAAATTCGGTTTTGCGAACCTCTATGTCATGCCTGCGGGCCTTATCGAGCATTTTTTCATGACGCCTGCCAGACAGGAGGGAAAGGTAGAAAGTAAAGAGCTGCAGATAGGCCAGGCTCCCTTCTATCATGAGCCTGTTCTTCAGAAGCATGTTGAGCACTTCGCTGGGCGGGGCCGTGGCGATCTCCTTTAAGGTCGTATCATCGATGAGTTTCAGGACCACATCTGCACCATCGCCAATACCACTTAACACCTTGACCCGGCCTTCATGGAAATTGATGGTCTGAGCTACCGTGCCAGTTTCCGTAAGGATGCCTACGGAAAAGTTTATCCAGCCATCGATATTCTTCATGTAACGTCTTGCCACCCTGAAATGATTGAGTGCAAAAGCCATCGCATTCAAGACCATATGGGTGATGAAGTTCATGAAGTTGATCTTATCAGCTGTTTTCATACTCGACCTACCACTTGGCAGTTATGCAAAGGGTAAAAAACCAGTTGTTGAACAGGAATCGATAAGAATTGTTTTCTTCGAGGATTATAGGGAAAAGGATTTTCCCGGTCAATGAAAATGAGGTTGGGATAGTGAGAAAGGCTTCACGAATTTCTGGTAAGATCTTTCTCTCAATGTACATTGGTAAATCAAACGATGGTAGTTGCTGTGATTTGATATTTTTGGTCGGGTCGGCAGGATTTGAACCTTACATACCTGTTATAATATCGATTACTTACAGCTTATTTGCGAAAAAAGTATTAAAGATTAAATTCCTTCCTGAAAGCGTTAGATCTGATTTTGCTGAAGGCATGCAAGATTTCAAATGGCAATTAATAAAAAAAGGCAGGGCCTGCTTGAGACCCCGCCTTTAGGGATAAAAATACATTGGGTTTAAGTCTACGGAGGATTTATCCCTTAAACTTTCTCCTGAACCTTGCAAGACCTATTAGACCAAAACTCAGAAGAAGCATGGTGGCGGGTTCGGGAACGCTCGTCCGGTTAACTGTAAGTTTCCAGTCTTCAATCTCACCCTGGTAATAACCATCAGTGGGGCTTAAATTATCTAGCGAAGAATCAACATCAGCATTACAAACCACGCGCGCTCTGAGCCAGTAATCACCGACAGTATCGAAAGAAGTTACATAAACATAAGTTCCTGCAAAAACGGGGAGATAGTTAGTAGAATCAAGAAACTGTGCTGAGCTGTGATCGGCTTCGGTGTGTGGGTCATTAGGAAAAGCGTTAGTAAAAAGCACCTCACCAACATCCATAAAATCCTTATCATTGTTCCAGTCTATCCACGCTTTAAGATAATCATATGAATGGCGTCCATATTCCACTTTGTAGAGGGTAAATTGGAAGCTAACTTTATCTCCTACCGTAATGGCATCATTACCCCAGGTACTACCGCCGTCTGTAGACCACAAAACACCGTCATCTAAATCCTTGTTATCAGCCACTACAGCTGCACTTGCTTCCCCACTCCAACTGACGCCCAGTCTATTCCAAGTTGCGTCTTTAGCATAAACGCCACTATTCGCATAATCCGTTGCATCAGCATAATCGTAACTGGTTGCAAACGCCACGCCAGCAAAGGCAATAACCGCCAGCACCGTCATAGCTGTAAATATTTTTTTCATTTGCTCCCTCCAAATTATTTTTTCAATATTTATTACATATAATGCTACGCACATTGTGTGCCATGTTTTTCCCACAACCCAAAATTATTAATAACTACATATATTAATTAGTAATTTATCGAATTAATCACAACATCCTTACTGAACAAGACAATTTGCTTATAATAAAATTGTAAAATATCCTGACACGTATTAAATGATTTTTTAGTGCAAATTGTAGATTATATTCATTATTACAGCAACATGGGGACTTTCTTGAAAGTGTAAAGAATCCTGACACTATTTTTGTAATTTATATAATCTATTGTTATTTCAAAGATTTATGACCGTTTATTACTATTTGACTATAATATATCATTATACTTAATAATGTTAGCTTGTTAGGTGGTTTAAGATATCTTGAGTTAATTTACAAAGGTATAGAAAAAGGCGCTTTTCCTTTTAAAAAGGGTTTGTCCCAAAACCTCAATAGAAAGGAGAAGGTGTCATGGAACGAACAACGGGCAATCCAGATAATCCTTGACGAGGAAGAAAAACTATGAACTAATAAACACTATATAACATCCTAATATCAATAGGTAATACAGGATATGTTACGTATAGGCAGGCGTAACGGTTAAGCGCCATACCAAGCATCCACCTCAAACTTCTCATAAGGACGAAAACAACCCCTTTATCGGGGTCTATGAGCCCTACCCTCTCACCGTCGCCTGAGTCTTTTTAAGCATAGCTAAAAACGAAAATTTATTTGTATTTTGGTTTGAGCTCTATGAGCAACAGATAATATCCAACCGATGCGGCTACCCAGACTATCTGTATAAGCCATGAAATGTTATGCCCATTGAATTGAAACATTACGGGGTTCCACCAGTACTCTATATAAGTCCATGCATCATTAAGCGTGCTTGAAAGTTCAACAAGCAATGCGGATGCCTGACCCCATATCAGGAATACTAAAAGTTCCGACCATCGAAAATGCTGAAAAAAGGGTTTCTCACATATTCGATATATCAGCCAGATACCTGTCAGGAAAATCAATCCATCCCACAGGGAATGGGATATCATGAATACCAGATAATGGGCAATCAACGGTCGGATCCATATAATAATAGGTAGCGATGTGGCCTCGCCGGAGAGAACGAATATCGGAATTTCCCACGTTAATCCGACGATGACTCCAATCCAGAAAAAGTGCCACACGTATTTTTCGATACGTCCGGTCTTATATAAGAAATAGAAGAGGAACGGGCAAGTGAACCCGATCAACAAATCAAGGTAATAATAGGCTTCTTTGAAGATTTCGAGCATGTAATTTCAACCTTCATTTACATTGGCTGTTACATCACATAATTCTCTGTTTTATATATTAATGCTGCGCAACGGGTGTGCGCAAAACGAATCAGAGCTAACTGCTGCAAGATTATAACTTATTGAAATAATGGTCGGGGCGGCAGGATTTGAACCTGCGACATCATGCTCCCAAAGCATGCGCGCTACCAGGCTGCGCTACGCCCCGACGTCAGAGCTTCTAATTGATTTGACTTATTCTTTCAAGCTTTTTTTCAGTTTTTGGAAAGCAACCGCTCTGTGACTAATCCTGTTTTTGATAGGGGCACCCAACTCTGCAACTGTTTTTCCATATTCGGGAACGATAAACACGGGATCATAGCCGAAACCCTCATTACCTCTCGGCTCCTCTCCTATTTTTCCCTTCAGCATTCCCTCGAATGATTCGTACTTATCACCTCTTTCATAGAGTATCAAGACACACCGGAATGCCGCCCAACGTTGATCATCAGGAACTCCGGCCAATTCTCTCAAAAGCTTCTCGTTATTTTCTTCATCGGTTGCATCGTCTGCCGCATACCGTGACGAGTGAACACCCGGCCTTCCCCCTAAATATTCGACCTCGAGACCCGAATCATCGGCAATAACCATCTCGCCCGTATTATCAAAAATGAGCCTCGCCTTTTTCATGGCATTTTCGAAAAAACTGCTTCCATCTTCGACGACTTCGGGTATCTCCGGATAATCCTCAATGGAAGCCACTTCGACGGGAATCCCTTCAAGCAATGCTTTAAGTTCTTTTATTTTCCCCTTGTTTTTAGAGGCAAATACTATTTTTTTCAGATCAGCTCTCCCAGGAGATTTATTTGCATTTCTGTAAGTTCAGATACCCCCTTTTGTGCCACATCGATCATCTTATCCAGAAGGGTACGCCTGAAAGGTTCACCCTCTGCCGTACCCTGAATCTCAATAATATTTCCGCTTCTCGTCATGACAAAATTGGCATCGACATCGGCCGTTGAATCCTCACTGTAATCGAGGTCAAGCATGATATCCCCCCCAACAAGCCCCACGCTTATGGCAGAGACATAATCGGAGATTCCGAAAGTCTCGATTCTCCCCTCTTCCTTGAGCGAACGAAAGGCATCGACGAGCGCGATGAAGCTCCCCGTAATCGACGCCGTTCTTGTCCCTCCATCGGCCTGTATAACGTCACAGTCTATGTATATCGTCTTTTCTCCAAAGAGGGTCAGATCTGTTACGGAACGGAGCGATCGTCCTATCAATCGCTGAATCTCATGGGTTCTTCCACCCAGCTTCCCCCTTGTTGCTTCTCTTGTATTTCTTGTGGGTGTTGCCATGGGAAGCATCGAGTATTCGGCAGTGAGCCATCCTTTCCCGCTATCCCTTAAAAAAGGCGGTACCCTATCTTCGATAGAAGCGGTGCATATTACCTTTGTACCGCCCATTTCGATGAGGGCGGAGCCGTTTGCATTTTGCAGATACTTTCTCGTTACCTTGCATTTGCGTATTTCGTCCCATTGACGTCCATCATGGCGCATAATTTATTCTCCGGAGCTTGTAAAAAATTCCTTTATACTTTTGCTTAATCCATCGGCAATCGATTTCTGAACCTCTTCATCGTTAAGCTTCTTTCTGCTCTTTATATGTGTTGCAAAGCCCAGCTCTATCTCAACTGCGGGAACTGACAGGCCGTCCAGAACGAAAAGGGGGGCATTTCTGATCCCCCTCCCCTCCCGCGGAAAAACCTTCTCAATGTTTCTCTGGGTAAGCTGGGCAAAGAAAATGCTGTCATTTGTAAATCTGCTTTCTATCATGTCATCCACAATTTCTTTTGACTCACCCTTATCTGATGACACACCTTTTCTGGGCGATGAATAATAGATTTCATAACCAACTGATTTGTTTCCAAAACCTGCATTGATATGAATGCTGACAAAGAGATCTGTCTTTGCTTTGTCGACCACCTTTTTTCTGTCTCGTATCGAAAGATCCGTATCCGTCGATCTGGTAAGTATCACCCTTATATTCTTGGTCTTGTCGAGATTCTCTTTAATCATCTTTGCGATTGCAAGGGTCACTTCTTTCTCATTGACACTCCGCGAAAGAGCCACACCCGGATCGCTCCCGCCATGAGCGGGATCGATAACAACTTCATATCTGTCCTTAGCGGCAAAGGCCGAAGCAGAGGTAAGTGTTACAAAAAGTAATACCGTTACGATAGCAGACAATACTCTGGTGATATAATACCTTTTCATTTCAGATTTTTCTCCAGAGGCGATGGGCTGACCTTCGCCATTATTAAGAACTCTTTTTTCGCTGACAGGAGCCAAACAATCCTTTCATAGCTGCTCCCTCTTGTCGTCGTGAGTTAGAGGACCCTTGATCCTTTCAACGGAATGAACGCTCTTCAGTTTTTTAAGTCCCGTTAAAACCATATTAAACTGCTCAAGGTCACTTACCGCAAGCTGAAAATCGCAGATAGCCTGATCGCCTGGCATGGTTTCGATGTTAACATAGCTTATGTTAATTCCCAGTGAGGAGATTACATTGCTGAGCTCCGTCACAAGCCCTTTTTTGTCTCTACAGGAAGCCCTGATATTCACGGGATAGGTCTGTTCCATCGAGATATTCCAATTAACGTCGATAATCCTCTCAGGCTCCATATTCTTTATCATGGGACAGTTTGCAACGTGAACACTTACCCCCCTGCCTCTTGTAATACAGCCCACGATATCGTCTCCAGGAAGGGGGCTGCAGCACTTTGCAAAACGTACCATTACATTATCAATTCCCGTTATGGAGACACCTGCATCATATGTTTTTCTGAATCTCTTTTTGACCCTTTCAAAAATACTTTCTTCTTTTTCCTTCTCTTCGACATGGATAAACTTATTTACCACATGTTTGGCCGATAACTTTCCGTAGCCGATGAGGGCAAGCATATCATCCGTGGTATTGAGGGAATAGTCCGCCAAAACAGCCTTGAACTCGTTCGACTTGATCAGATTGCTATATTTGAGATGGTGCCTTTTTAGCTCCTTTTCGAAAATGTCTTTCCCGAGAGCAACGCTTCTCTCTCTCTCTTCCGTCTTTATCCACTGCTTTATCTTGGCTATCGCCCTCGACGTGACAGCATATTTCAGCCAATCCTTGCTTGGATAATGCTTCGGCTGCGTGATAACTTCAACGGTATCACCATTTTGCAGTTTATATTTCAGAGGAACGAGACTTCTGTTAACTCTGGCCCCGATGCACTGATTTCCCACGTCGGTATGAATACTATAGGCAAAATCGATAGGTGTTGCGCCCTTGGGAAATGCCTTTGCATCCCCCTTGGGAGTGAAGACATAGACCTCATCGGGATAGAGCGCCAACTTCAGATTTTTCATAAACTCCCTGGCGTCGTCCTGGTCCTGCTGAACATCAAGAAGTTCTCTCAATTTGGCAATCTGGGCTTCCTCATCGGATGAAAATGCCTTTCCCTCCTTATATCGCCAGTGAGCGGCAATCCCCTTTTCAGCCCACTCGTGCATCTCTCTCGTCCTTATCTGCACTTCCATCCTTTCGCCGTAGGGGCCTATGACCGTCGTATGGAGAGAGCGATAATTATTCGCCTTCGGCATCGCGATGTAATCCTTAAAACGGCCCGGTACGGGTTTCCAGAGTGCATGAACAATACTCAACACCTCGTAACACTCTCTCTCCTTATTAGAATCAAGTACCACCCTAAAGGCGGTAAGATCATAAACCTCATCAAAATCTATGCCCTGCTCCTTCATTTTCTTATATATACTGTAAAAATGCTTGGCTCTCCCCTCAACGTCTCCCTTGAGGTCATACTTCTCCATTTCACTCTGTATTACATTCTTGACCTTTTCAGTATACTGATCCCGTTCATCCTTTTTTTTATCAACCCTCTCTATGAGTTCGAAATACTCGTCAGTATATAGATACTTAAAGGCGTGGTCCTCCAACTCAAGCTTAATCCAGTTGATACCGAGACGATTTGCCAGGGGAGCGTACACTTCGAGGGTCTCCCGTGCAATAAATCTTTGCCTTTCGGGACTCTGATACTCGAGCGTTCGCATATTATGGACTCTGTCAGCGAGTCTCACCAGGATTATCCGTATATCGGCAGACATGGCCAATATCATCTTTCTGAAGTTTTCTGCCTGGTGTTCCAGTAGGTCGCCCAGTGTAATTCTGCTTATTTTTGTAAGCCCCGCTACGAGAGAGGCGATCTCCTTGCCGAATGCCTCTTCTATCTCTTCAATCCTTGCAACGGTATCCTCAATGGTATCATGAAGAAGACCCGTCGTAATAGTAGCGGCATCAAGCTTCATATCGACGAGAATACCTGCAACCTCCAGGGGGTGAATAAGGTAGGGCTCCTTTGACATGCGAATCTGTCCCTGATGAACCGATGCAGAGAAGATATAGGCCTTCTCTATCAATTCAAGGTCATCTTCGGGAAGATACTCCTGTGCTTTTTCTAATATGTCTGTTATCCGTATCATTCTTTTTTTTTCACCGGATATTCGGAGTCTTAAACCATGATACCACTCAGAGACATATTCTCAGTGGATATTCCCAATCCTATCAGAAACATCGGCCAGACATCAGTCTGTCGCGTCCAGGGCTTCCTTCACCTTATCGACTACATAATCTCGGACGGTTTCAACTGGTACTTTCTCGACCTCGCCCGAACGTCTGAACCGTACCTCCACGTTTCCATCATTCAGACTTTTCTTTCCCACGGTAATCCTGAGAGGAATACCGATAAGGTCCGCATCAATAAACTTGACGCCCGCTCTCTCATCCCTGTCATCGAGTACAACCTCGATTCCTTCCGCCTCAAGCGAGCGGTATATCTCTTCGGAAGCTGTAATAATATCCTCATTTTTCACGTTTACGGGGGTAATGATAACATGAAAAGGCGCAATAGACATCGGCCAAACGATTCCATCCTTGTCATTGTTCTGCTCTATGCATGCGGCCGATGTCCTCCCGATTCCTATTCCATAACACCCCATAATCATGAGTTTATCTTTTCCGTCACTGTCCAGATAGGTTGCATTCATTGCCTTGCTGTATTTCGTTCCCAGTTTAAATACATGCCCGACCTCAATTCCCCTGGCAAAGCTAATGGGGCTTTTGCATCGTGGACATTCATCTTTCTCCGTTATCATCCTGAGATCGGCAAAATTCGCGACACTGAAGTCTCTTCCGATGTTGCAATTTTTTATATGGTGGTCCTCTTTATTAGCACCGATGACAAAATTGGTCATATTGACGAGTGAATAATCGGCTATTATCTCGCACTTTATGCCTATGGGACCGGCAAAACCCCTGGGAGAATCCGTGACCTCCTGGATGACATCGTCCATTGCGAGCTCCAGATTATCACATCCCAGAAAGTTTCTCAGTTTTGCCTCGTTTATCTCCTCGTCACCCCGTATTAAAACCGCTACCGGCTTGTCATCTGCTGAAAATATGAGGGTCTTTACGATACATTGAGGGGTGACACCAAGAAAGTCCGACACTTCCTTTATCGTCCTTACGTCGGGCGTATGAACTTCTTCGAGCGGAAGAAAACCGCCCTCATCGACCGGGGCCTTCTCCGGTTCGGCAATCTCGGCCTTTTCAAGATTGGCCGCATAGTCACAGGAGGTGCAGAACATCATCGCATCCTCCCCCGAGTCGGCATAGACCATAAACTCGTGGGAGTAACTCCCTCCGATATTGCCGCTGTCCGCCTCAACGGGCCTGAATCGAAGGCCACACCGACTGAAGATCTTTTTATAGGCCTCGAACATCTTTTGATAACTTACGATGGCGCCCTCTTCATCCACATCATAACTGTAGGCGTCTTTCATGCCGAATTCCCGGCATCGCATGATACCGAAACGGGGTCGAATCTCGTCCCGAAACTTTGTCTGAATCTGATAGAGGTTCATCGGAAGCTGACGGTAGGTCTGGATTTCGTTTCTCACCAGATCGGTCATAACCTCCTCGTGAGTCGGCCCGAAACAGTACTCCCGGTTGTGCCTGTCTTTCAATCTCAGAAGCTCTTTGCCGTAAAAATCCCAGCGTCCCGATTCTTTCCAGAGCTCTGCGGGTTGCACTGCGGGCAAAAAAACCTCCTCGGCACCGGCCCTGTTCATTTCCTCGCGAACTATCTCCTCTACCTTTCTAATCACCCGGTAACCAAGGGGCAGATATGAATATATACCGCTCGTCAGTTTCCGTATCATTCCAGCCCTCAGCATAAGCTGATGGCTTATCGTTTCTGCATCCGACGGAACCTCTCGTGTGGTCGGCAAAAACATCTCAGAATAGCGCATCATTCCTCCTCATCACTTGTTCGATATCATCGTATTAATTTCATGTATCAATGCGTCGACAAACTCTTCTTCCTTTATCTTCCTCACGGCCTCGCCCTTTTTGAAAAGGAGCCCCATATGGCGGCCTCCTGCAATTCCTATATCAGCTTCGGCCGCCTCTCCCGGTCCATTCACCACACATCCCATAATGGCGATTTTCATATAGTCCTTCATCCCGGAAAGCCTCGTTTCTATCTCCTTTGAAAGACCGAAAAGATCAATCTCGCATCGCCCGCAGGTCGGGCAGGATATAATATCAGGCCCTACCCTTCTGATATTCAAGGCCCTCAGGATTCCATATGCTACGTCTATTTCACCCACAGGATCACCGGTCACGGAAACCCGAATCGTATCTCCTATACCCTCATGAAGAAGTATCCCAATACCGATCGAAGACTTGATTGCCGCATTGACCAGGCTTCCCGCCTCCGTCACGCCCAGGTGAAGGGGGTAATTGGTCTTTTCGGAAATTCTCCTGCATGACTCCACCATGGTATTCACGTCGGATGACTTTAATGAAAGCTTCAAATTATCGAATTTCAACTCCTCGAAAAGCTCTATACTTCTCATCGTGCTCTCCAGGAGTGCGTCTACCGTGGGCCGTCCATGTTTTGCCAGGATATCCTTTTCCAGAGAACCGGCATTGATCCCGATGCGGATGGCAACATCACGCTCCTTTGCCGCTATTACAATCTCTTTAATCTTATCTCTTTTAGTGTTGCCGGGGTTAATCCGTATTCCGTCAACACCATTTTCTATAGACTTCAGGGCAAGCAGGTGATTAAAATGAATATCGGCGATAAGGGGTATGGTAATGCCACGTCTTATGTCCACCAGGGCATCTGCCGCTTCTTCATCGGGAACGGCCACCCTCACTATTTCGCATCCCGCATCCTCCAGCCTTTTTATCTGACCGAGCGTAGATTTTACATCCCTCGTATCGGTGCAGGTCATCGACTGAACGACGACAGGCGCTCCCCCCCCTATCTTTACGGAACCAACATGGATAGGTTTTGTCTTTCTTCTCGGAATTTGTATTGTTTCCACGTATCGCTTCTTTTCGTTTTCTGTTTATTAAAACACTGTTTTATAGCACGAAGACCACGGCGCATCAATTATGAAATTAATCGTATTGAAGCTCCCCGCAACAAGTTGCGGGGAATCTTCGATTGTTAAGGAAAATGTTTATTTCTTTTATGCTCGCTAATCCCTCCGCAATCAGCGAGGAATGCGCTCGCTGTTCAATTCCAGGTGTCTGAGGTAATCAAGTAACTTTTCCTGGTGACCCAGCGGGGGGATTTCCCCGTTTTTACAATCAATGGGGCTCTTTTCTCCCGTCATCTCCAGCAATTTTTCGAGGGCCTCAAACATATTCACCGCTGGAAATGCGTTCCGTGTCAGATAACGGATAAGCTTGAACTGTCTGAAACCATCAAACCATGTATGGAAGTGCCCTCTGAGAACATCCAGGGTCTTCGCGTTTTTCACCAGTCGGGGCCACGCCTCATCAAAACGATTTTCCCGAAGGAACTGCTCCAGTAAGGGATGAATCTCTTGTGCACCCGAGAGTATCTTCTCCAGGTCTTCCGTCTCACAAGAAGACATAAAGTGCAGCCACTCTTTTAAAACCGAAAATGTCTTCGGATTATAGGTAAGGTATTCATTCGATGTGCCGTTTTTAAATCCCTCAACCCTCTTTCCCGTACCGAAGGGAACACGATTCGAGGAACGGGACGACGGATAAACCCTCGTCGTATTGACAAGGCCGATCGTGCCACCTTTTGCAAGCTTGTTGAGAAAATAGAAATCCTCGCCCGCCTTTCTCTTGTTCATACCCCGTACCTCAGCATAACCATGGGCAGTGCATGCAATGATAGAGCCGACGGAATGATGGGCATAGCGAGATCCCGCATATCTGAGACCGAGAACGTAGGAACGGAGGTACATTTCGTAATAGCAGATGGCCTCCTGTTCCTCCCTTTCCATCGCTTTCTGGTGCTCGAAGGAGAGGACCGCGGCCCTTAATCCGGTTTTTTCGAAATAATCCCGCACCGCCGAAAGATAATCATTCTTTACCAGCGTATCGGCATCGAGAGAAAAGAGGAGGTTAACACCTTCTTTTCCATAGTCAAAAAGCTCAAGGGCGCGATCAAAACCGATTTTTCTCGCAAGACCGACGCCACCGTCTCGATCGTCCATTTCACATCCCGGTGACGAGGCATCGACATATCCGACGTTGATCCCGCTTTTCACTATAGTGCGAATAATTGGCGTCAAAAAGTGGTTCGCTTCACTCATATCCACATCACTGTCATGTAAGAGGGAGCTCAATATCGTGAGCGTTCTTTGATTGTCGTCGATTGCTTCGAGAGATGAGGCGGCCCGATTGTTCACGACACAGATGACGAGTGTCCTCGCAAGTTCGGAGGCGGGGTTCTTGGCAAGGCTCTCGAGCGTATGAAAAAGATGCAAGGATTCGGCGAGGGCGGGAATGACTACAACATTATCCACATTCCTCCGCACATTGCAAACAAGGGGCCACCTATCACCGACGGAATAGGTTTCAATATATTTTGTAAGACTTCTATTTTTTCGTGTCATGTATGATCAGATGTTTCGATATGAGATTCTCAAGCGCTCTGTAGTCGCCTCCATCAATCCAGTGAATCACCGTCCCTCTTTTTTCCATGCGCCGAAACCAGGTACCCTGCCGCTTCGCGAACTGTCGAATTTTTATCACTAATTTTTCAAACATTTCATCATACTCCATCTCACCCTGCAGATAGAGGCTCACGAAACGATATTCCAGGCCAAAATAGTCTAATTTTTCCCAGCTGATACCCGAGGCATGAAGTGACTTCACTTCATCCACCATCCCCAGGGCAAACCGCCTTTGAAGGCGCTCTTTTATCCTCAGACGAAGGACATCTCGTTCCCACCGTATACCAAGGATAAGGGGTGTGATTTCCGGCTTCGCCGCTTCAGGTTTGAGTCTATGAGCCTCCGTATATTCGGCAATTTCAAGAGCCCTGATGAGACGGTTCCTGTTCAGAATGTCTGTTGTGTTATGGAGCTCCGGGTTCAGCTTCCACAGGCGATCCCGTAAGGACTCGTCGTCTTCGTTTTCAAGCGTATCTCGCAAGGGGTAATCTTCCGGAACTTCACGCATCCGGTACCTCTCTATAATCGCTTCGATATAGAGGCCCGTTCCTCCAACCATTACGGGTACTATCCCCCGTTTCGAAATTTCAAGGAACGATTCGTAAAATCTCTTCTGATACTCAAAGACGCTGAACTCATGATCCGGATCGACGATATCGATGAGATGATAGGGAACGACGACACCGTCAACAACAAAATCATCAAGGTCCTTGCCCGTTCCGAGATCCATGCCCCTGTATACCTGGCGTGAGTCGGCAGATATAATTTCTGATCCCAGATCCCGCGCGATCCTCGCCGCAAGCGCTGTTTTACCCGTCGCTGTCTGTCCAAGTATCACTATCAGATTATAATGGTTGTTTTTCATCGTTTGTCATTCCTTATCATGCCTCTTAGTCCTTCATCAACCCGAAGAGAACGATACCGCTTTCTTAGTAAATTAATTTATTTGTATAAAAGGTGTTTTGGCATTATATAGTGGCACGTAACTTAACCAGACACCCTTGCGAATGACAAACATTAACAACAAAAAAGGACTTGATCTCGGCCGGGATCCTATCGTTTATCTTCTTATTAAGATGAGTCTCCCCTCAATCGTGGCGATGCTCGTCATGGCTCTTTACAATGTGGTCGATACGTTCTGGATCGCAAAGATCAGCTCCGAAGCCATTGCCGCGCTGACCATCTGTTTTCCCATTCAGATGATATTCGGGGGACTCGGAGTTGCAACTGGAGTGGGCGCCGGGTCTTATGTGTCTCGAATGTTCGGGATGGGTGATGACAGCAAAGCCCACAGGGCTGCGGGACAGGTCATATTTCTTTCTCTCTTTTTCGGAGTTGCGATTATTCTCTCGGGAGTCTTTTTTTACGAGCCTATCCTGCGGTTTTTCGGTGCCACCGAAATTATTCTTCCCCTCTCGGCCCATTATCTTACCGTGGTCGTTTTCGGAACCCCCTTTCTCTTGTTTATGATGATGACGGATTATCTTTTCCGGGCCGAGGGAAATCCCAATGTGCCGATGTATGTGATTTCCTTTTCGGCCGCTCTGAATACCGTTCTCGATCCCTTTCTCATATTCGGATGGGGCCCCTTCCCCGAGATGGGAATAAAAGGAGCAGCACTAGCCACTGTCATATCGCAGTTTGTAGTAATCTTCCTCTCGATCTACTTCCTCCTTTTTTCTCACTCCAAATACAAACTGAAGCCTTCCCATTTGATTCCCCATTTCTCTACCATTTACTCGATATATAAGGTCGGTGTTCCTACCTTTATCATTCACTTAGCAATGAGCCTCGTCCTTACCATCTATAATCAGGTACTCGGAAATTACAGTTCGCTTGCGATCGCGACACTGGGACTCGGGTTTCGAATAAACGGCATCCTTATGATGGTGCTTTTCGGCATCGGGCATGGGGTGATGCCAATGGTGGGCTTTAACTACGGGGCACGAAATTATGAGAGATTGAAAGAGATCATCCGAGTCTCGTCTCGATTCTCGGCAATTTTAGGCGGTATAAGCTGCCTCCTCATAGAGGTGTTCACCTATCCGCTTCTTTCCATATTTACGAAAGACCCAGAACTCCTGTCGATTGCTATTCCGGCATTCCGTATATACGTTTTGACCCAGTTCCTCGTGGGTCCCAATATAGTATGGATCAACCTCTTCAATGGGATAGGAAAGGGAATGACTTCCATGACGCTTCTTTTGACCCGCCAGCTTGTCTTTCTTGTCCCGCTCATCTATATTTTGCCATCCTTCTTCGGATTAAACGGTGTATGGATGGCCCAGCCGATAGCAAATGTCCTGGTCTTTTTCATTATTCTCAGCTGGACACAAAGGGAATTTAGAATACTCGAGCAGCAAAAGGCCGCTGAGGCAGGCCCCTTGGATACCTAATCGAGGAGATGGACAAAGAGCCCGCTTCGAAGCTTCGGCTCAAACCAGGTGGATTTGGGAGGCATTATCTTCCCTGCATTGGAGACCGCCATTAATTGATCCATGGCGGTGGGATAGACAGAAAAGGCCACGGCGAATTCTCCGGAATCAACTGATTCCTCCAGCCGCTTCATTCCCCAGATGCCTCCGACAAAGGCAATTCTCTCATCGGTTCTCACATCCCCAATACCAAGAAGAGGCGTCAGCACATGATTCTGAAGAATGGACACATCCAGTGCTCTCACGACATCACTCTCATCATAGCTTTCATCTCTGGCCCTAAGCCTGTACCAGGTTTTACCGAGATACATGCCAAATTCGTGGAGCTTTTGGGGAGCCTTTTTCTTATAGCCAGGAGTCACAACGAAGTTCTCCGAAACTCCCTTCAGAAATTCCTCTTCCGTCATCCCGTTAAGATCCCTGACAAGCCTGTTATAGTCCATGATTTTAAGCTGGTTGTGGGGAAAGATGACGGCCATCATACGATTGTATTCCTCTTCACCGTTATGATCGGGATTTTCCCGTCTACGCATTCTCGCAACGGCAACGGCGGAAGCGGCCCGGTGATGACCGTCCGCTATATACAAAGCTCCCCTTTTTAGAAAGGCCACCCGGAGGTCCGATATAATTTCTTCATCATCCACTATCCAGGCTGTATGGGCGATTCCATCGTCGGCGACAAAATCATAATCCGGTTTTTTCCGAACGATACTCTCGACAATACTGTCAACGGTTTCTAATGCCCTGTATGTAAGAAAAACCGGTCCCGTCTGAGCGTTCAGAACGTCGATATGCTTCGTTCTGTCAGCCTCTTTATCTGTTCTCGTCAATTCATGCTTTTTTACGTATCCCGCGATATAATCTAATGTATCGATACATGCCACGATTCCATTCTGTTCATGATCTCCCATTTTCTGACGGTATACATAAAAACATTCTTTTGTTTCCTGAAAGAGGGACCCTTCCTTTAAATAATTAAACAGATTTTTCCTTGCCGTCTCGTAAACCCTGTCGTCATAACTATCTATATCTTCAGGCAAATCTATCTCTGCTTTTATGACGTGGAGAAAGCTCCTCTTGTTCTTGCGTGCCAGCTTTCTCGCCTCACGGGAATCAACAACGTCGTAAGGATATGAAGCCATTTTCTTTACATATTTTTTTAAGGGCCTTACAGCCCTGAAGGGAATTATCTTTGCCATGATTACTCCTCTCTTTCCACGGCACTACTACCACAGGACATATATTCTAATCAATCATTTTGGAACCCTTGCAAAAATACTTCATGAATAGTATGAATTGATCAAATTCGGCAGGGAAAGGAAGGTTGATGGGCATAACACGAGTATTCATTCACGGGCTGGAAAGCAGCAGTGGCGGAACCAAGGGGACCTACTTCAGTAAGCGGTACGACGGAATGATCGTCGAAGATTACGTGGGAACGCTTGAGGAGAGAATGATAAAGCTCAACGAGATTCTCGCCGACAAGAAGGAGTTGATACTGGTCGGCTCGAGTTACGGAGGATTAATGGCTGCCATCTATGCCTGCGAGAATGAAGGGAAAGTGAAAAAGATTATTCTCCTGGCGCCGGCACTGGACCTCGATGAATTCGAACCGTACCTCTCAAAGAAAATAGACATCCCGGTTATCACATATCATGGGAGTCAGGATGACGTTGTTCCCTTAGAACCCGTTAAAAAAATAGCAACGTCAATCTTTCCGAATATTAGCTACAACACCGTGAATGATGATCATCCCCTGAGCACTACCTTTCCAACCTTTGACTGGTACAATCTTCTGGAGATAAATGATTAGATATATCCTTCCTTGTCAGAGGACATCATTTCCCGTTTTCGCTGTTATGGAACTGATGGTCAACATTGCACTTGTGAGATACAACTCCCTGAAACTCTGATCTTTAAGTATGGTATTTTTCAGTTTTCTCAGCTGCAGCATCCCGTGAAGACTCGACCATAATATGATGGCATATCTTTTTACGTCCCCTTCACTGATCCCCCGTGCCGAATCCATATCCCCCAGAACCTCCTCGATGAGGGAGAGGACCCTGTTGCCCTGAAGGTCTATTCTCGATTTCAGGTGCGGAGGAAATATTATTTCGGGCGATGAAAGAAAATAATTTATTATATCGAAATAGTTCCTGTTCTCCTCGCTGAAATCAAGGTAGGCAATTGCAATGTTCCTTAATTTATCCTGCGGGCCCTTCCGCCTTTCTTTTGCCTCCTTTACTTTATCGTAAAGAAGATTCAACCCCTCTTCCTGAAGCTCTGCATAGAGGTCTTCCTTGTTCTTAAAATAAATATAGAGTGTGCCGACGCTGAGCTCTGCATCTCGAGCAATCTTATTCATCGATGTCGAGGAGATTCCCTTTTTGAGTAGCAAGGCCCGCGCCGCATCGAGTATCTGTTTTCTTCTGAGCTCTTTTTCCCGGCTTCTTCGTTCTTTTAATCCCACGCTGTCCTCTCTGCCTTGACGAAGGTCTTTATCATGACCACGTTTCTCGAATCAACCATCGAAGTGTTATTCCTTTTTTTGTTTTCGTAATTACTGCCATCGACCGGGGGCGCACCCGCAAGCCCCGCCTTGTAGGCGGGGTCAAGGGGCGCAATTAAAAAGGAATATATTATTCGCCTTCGGCTCATGAATCTTCGATTTCCTTGCCGGGAAGCCCCGCCCTGTGGGCGGGTAGTTTCACTAAAACTCTTCACCGATTCCGATTATTACCTTGACTGCCTCGCCCGTATCAATGCGCTCTTCATAGACTCGCGGCAGGTCGTCGAGGCCGATATAATCGGAAATCAGCGTCCGCCCGTCGATTTTCCCCTCTTTCATCCACTGGAGACACTGTATGTTTTCCTCATGTGTATTTGAATAGGACCCTGTGAGCCAGATCTCCTTAAAGTTTAGCGTCAGCGGAATGATCTCGATATTTTTCATGATTATACTGACGACACAGACGGTACCGCCAACTGCCGCAGTATTTATGGCAGCCTGAACGGATTCACCCGCACCGGAGCATTCAAAGACGGAATCGAAACCCTTTCCTCCCATCTCATCCATAGTGCGCATTATCAGATTTTCCTGAAAGGGATCGATAATCAGATCTGCACCATAGTGGCTTGCAATCGCTCTCTTTTTTTCCACCGGTTCCGAAAGGGCAATTGGGCCAAAGCCGATGATCTTCAAAAGCCGCACCAATGCGAGCCCTATTGATCCTCCACCGATTACGAGGGCTGATCCCTCCTTTTTACCGGAGCATTCTATTCCATGCAGCGACGCCGCAAAGGCCTCTGCCAGTGCTGCGTTTTGTGAATCAACCCCTTCGGGAATCGGAATCAGCATTCGCGGGTCCACTTTAAGATATTCGGCAAACCCACCTTGAAAATCACCGAGCCCTATCGTTCTTCTATCTACCTGGCAGAGATATGGTTTGCCCAGTCTGCATTCCCTGCAAGCTCCGCAATAGGTGGGACGTATCATCACTCTTTTACCCACCGACGGGCCATCCACTTTTCGACCCATATCTGCCACTGTACCACTTACCTCGTGCCCAATTATGGTGCCGTTTGCAAGACCACCGCTCTCAATCAGTGAATGATCCGATCCGCAGAAACCGGTATTTGCCACCTTCACCAGGACCTCATTTTCGCTCAACTCGGGCATGGGAACATCTTGAACTACAAGCTTCTTTTCACTGTCATATATAGCAGCCTTCATACTATACCCACCTCTCTACATTGAATTGAACAGCGAGCGCTTTCCCCGCTGCTTGCGGCGAGGTTAGCGAGCGAATAAAAAACAAACATTTTCCTTGACAGTCGGAGATTCCCAGCAACTTGTTGCGGAGATCTTCAATAATTGCCGAAGAGATTGCCAAAGATAAGTATCGATACACCCACACACAGTGCCGCCACAAGGGTCATAATAATTCCTGCCTTGGCCATATCCTTGATCGCAAAATATCCCGCCGAGTAGGGTATGATATTTGTGGGGGTTTCCGTGACAAGAATAAAGGCAAGGGACGAGGTAAATGCCGCGGGGGCACAAATGAGCCAGGGGTTTATGTTGAGATCTGTCGCCAGGGCAATCAAAAGGGGGATAATAATGGTCCCCGTCACCGTATTGCTCGAAAAGGCCAGATGAAGAAAACTTACACCGAGAACAATTACAAAGACCCTGATAATACTCGGCAGCTGAACGACCGGACCCAAAAGGAGCCAGGACAACCATCGTGCCGCACCCGTATTGTAGACTACCATGCCGAGAGATATCCCCGCGCAGATAAGAATTATGCCTCCCCAGTCCACATCCTCCTGGGCCTCTTTCCAGGACAACACCTCAATCCCCGGAAGAAAGAGAAGAAGCGCCCCCAAAAGTGCAATTGCCTGCATGGGCATATCAATCATTCCGCCTGTAATATTCTTGATGAGAGGACTGGTGATCCACGCACAAATCGTCATCAGGAATATGGAGAGTGTCCATTTTTCCCTTGTCCCGAGGGGCCCCATATCAACGAGGTTTTTCCTGACCTCTTCTCTTTTAAAGGGTAGCCTCTCAATCTCGGGTGGAAAAATGGTCGTTATCACAAGCCATCCTGCCGGTATCATTAAAAGCGAGGCGGGAAGACCCATGCTCATCCATGTGAGAAAGTCTATGTCAATATGTGCCAGTCCCTTGAGAAACCCGATCGTGAGTGGATTGGGACCGCAACCGGAAGGGGTTGCGATACCGCCAAAGAGGGGACCCCAGGCACAGGAAATCATCAGGCCCTTACCGAAGTTGCTCTCCAGGGGCTTTATCCCCGATTGTTTCAGGATAGCGACACCAAGGGGCATAAGTATCGCCGCCACTGCCATATCGGTAATCCACATGGACAAAAGGGCGCCGACAATAATGAATCCCAGGATAACCATTCTGGTTTTCGTCCCCATCACTGACAGTATCAGACCACTCAGACGGTTTCCCATTCCGGAACGTGTAAATGCCGAGGACAGTATCAGAACTCCGATGAAAAAGGCTATAATCTGATTGCCGAATCCCAGCTTGATCACATGTTTGAAAGTATCAATACCAAAAACCGGAATGAGAAGCATAACTATAAGCGCGGTAATGCTGAAGGGTATCACCTCCGTAATCCATAAAACGATCGCCGCTGCAAGGAGTGCAAGGGTGGCCTTTGCATTCCAGGCAAGTGGTATCATCTCTCCCCCCTTAACGAGCGGATCAGGGCTCGGAAGGATGGCGATAACTCCGAGAATGACGAAAGCAAAGGCAAAGAATCCGAATTTGTAGAGGAAAGAACGGGAATCCCCTTTCACCACATCCCCTTCTTCCCTGTTTATATCTGGCCTCTTCTGTATTTCCATAACGCGAGCAGTCTCTTTCCTGGGCAATTATTTTCTATCGACAATGGTTTCGTTCAAATCTTTCCGGTTTCACCGGCTAGTCCTCAATGGTGATTTCAACTCTTTCCACCTTTTTCAGATCACGCATATAGAATAAAGAGCCGGCAAAGAAGAACAGGCCTGCGATCAGAGAAAAGAGCGGCACAATCGTAAGGGCTGTACCGATATCATATCTGTCCGAAATGGCACCCACAAAGACGGGCCCTGTCGCGCTTCCCAGTATATGCTGGACAACGACGCAGAGGCTGTATGATATGGCACGTAATCCCGGATGGACTACATCCTGCGTAACGGCAGCCGCGGCAGGGACGAATGCGACGGCACTTATCCCGCCACATAAAAAGAGCATATACTGTAGTTTGCCGCTGAAAAAAGCAAAGGCAATAAAGAATATCACTGCCGTAAGTGTTGAAGAAATGGAGCTGAAGAGCAGGCGGGCATTCCCCCTTTTCCTCTGCCATCTATCGGCAAGATATCCTCCCAGGGGCGCACCCACGATTGCCAGTGCCATCACCGCTCCGGTCATCATTCCCGCCCTGCTCATGGAGATATCCCCTGAACGATGGAAGTACGTGGGGAGCCAGCTCATAAGCGATGTCGTCACAAAAAGGTTTCCCGCAAATGCAATATAGGTAAAGATGAGGGATGGTGTACCCGTAAATTCTCTTACGATATCACCCATCTTCATCTTCTTACGATCTTCGCTCTCGTCTCCCTTTACGGCCTTTGAAAGATCAACGGTCTTATAATCCCTTATACGGAAGAATACCAAACCGGCAATAAGGCCGGGTATTGCGACGGCCCAGAAGGCATATCGCCATCCGAAATGCTCGGCTATTATGGCGCCGAGGGCAATTCCGAGGGCACTGCCGAGGGGAATGGAGGCATTCCAGAACCCCATTATCTGCGCCCTTTTTTCCTCTGGAAAAATTGCCGATATCATTGCCGTTCCGCCGGGGGCAAAACCGGCCTCGCCGATCCCTATCACCGCCCTGGCAGTAAAGAGCTGAGCAAAGCTTCTCGTGGCACCGCACAGTGCTGTCGCGACACTCCAGAGGATCGCCATGATTCCGATTGCCTTCCTCCTGCTCCACCGGTCGATAAGAACGGAAAATGGGAGGGAAAAGATGAGAATGGCCCAGTAGGCAGCAGACACAAGGAGGCCGCACTTCGTATCCGATATTCCCCATTCATTATGAAGAAAGGGAAATATCGAAACAACAACCATTCGATCTATATAATTAAACATATAGAGAAGAAAAAGCAGAAAAAACACATAGTACGAATATCTCTTGGATATCAGGTACCCGTCGGCATTGACTTTATTTTCCATAACATCATCCCCCCCCGTAAAGCCTTTTGCTCCCACCTCCTGTTTTCCCCTTGTGGAAAGAGTACTACCCCTTCGCTACGCCTTGTATGCTCCGAGGTTCGCGAGTGCCACACTTCCGGGACTCACCGTTGTGGGATCAGTCATTACATTGATGCAGGTTGTCTTCCCCGAGGCAAATGCCTCCTCCAGGGCCGGACGAATATCCTCCGGTTTTTCAACATACATCCCCTTGCCTCCCAGCGCTTCCACCATTTTATGATAATCCACCTTGCCGATATGGGTGCCTTCCTTTATGGCATGGCCGAGCCTCAATTCCTGACTGTGCCGTATCATTCCCCATCCGAGATCGTTGCTTATCACCACGACAATGGGTAATTTTCTCCGTATGGCAATCTCAAACTCCATAAAATTGAAACCTACGGACCCGTCACCGATAATAAGGCAGACCCTCTTGTCTGGATAGAGCAGCTTCGCTGTATTGGCATAGGGAATGCCGACGGCGAGACAACCGAAAAGACCCGAGTCCATATAGTGTCCCGGCTGGCATATTGTTCTGGTCATTCCCATCCAGATCTGTGTATCTCCGCCATCGGCCACGACGATGTCATCGTCCCTCGCCATGAATTTATTCACTTCACTGGCAAGGCGCATCGGATGGATGGGAATATTATCACTGGTCCAATTGCCCTCGGCCTCGGACTTCCCATCCTTTTCCGCCTCCTTAAGTGTCGAGACCCAGGTTTCGAATTTCGCCTTCAGTCGCTCACCGATGTTCTTTTCCTCTATTATTCTGTTACATTCCTTTAGAAGGGGTTTGATATCACTCATCACCGCCAGATCAACCGAACGATTCCTTCCGATTTCTTCCTGTTCTATATCAACCTGGATTATCGTGGCATCCTTACTGAAAATGTCACCGAATATATAGAAAAGGCCCATCCTTGCCCCGAGGAAGATGATGAGATCGGCCGTCATGTTTGCCGCAAGTGCCGCTCCCGGCCTTATTGCCAGTGACGATTCGAAGCACAGGGGGTGGGTATCGGAAATCGTTCCCCGCCCCAGCGAAGACGTAAAAGCTGGAATGCCGGTGTTTTCGATAAATCGAACTAGCTCGGATGAAGCATCTGCGTACCACGCACCGCTCCCCGCAATTACGATTGGGGATTTCGCCTCCTGAATCATCTCGATGATTTTCCCTGCCTTATCGAGATCTACGGGGCGTGAATTAACGTCGGTATGAATCTTCTTGATTTTGTCCTCATTCGCAATTCCGTTCAATACGTCTACGGGCAATTCAAGATAGACAGGACCGGGCCTTCCGCTTATCGCAGTGCGATAGGCAAGGTCCACAAATTCCGGAATCCGCTCAGGGTTGTAGCAGACGAAGGCCTTCTTTACCATGGGGCTTATGACGGGCATCTGACTCATATCCTGAAGATCGAGTTTCTCTCTGGTTTCGAGCCCAATGCACCCGGCAATAAGCACAAGGGGGGAATTTGCAAGGCGGGCATTTGCGATGCCGGAAAGTGCGTTCGTAAAACCGGGACCTGCGGTCACCATGGCAATCCCCGGTTTTCTTGTCATTCTACCCCACGCCTCCGCCATAAACACGGCCGCCTGCTCATGGCGGGTATCGAATAAGGTCACGGAAGTTCCCTCAAGATATTGATAGATCGGCGTGATATGGCCACCGCTTATGGTGAAAACATATTCGACTCCTTTTTCTATTAAGGACTCTGCCGCCAGCTGACCACCAGTTATTGCATTCATCGTTACTCCTCCACTCCTACAATTCCATCAATTGACCACCCGTAACATTGATGGCCTGTCCCGTAACATATGAAGATTCGCTTGATGCGAGCCATGCCACCAGATTTGCCACCTCCGCCGGTTCGCCAATGCGGCCCAATGGTATGGTAGCGCACATCTCTTTTTCCCTCTCTTCAACGCTTGTTCCGTATACCTCTGCTTCGAGTCCGAAGCGCCATTTTTCGAGATCCGTCATTATCTGACCGGGACAAATTGCATTGACGCGAATTCCCGCCCCCGCAAGTTCGGCTGCCATCACCTTTGAAAGCATAATCACACCCGCCTTTGCCACCGCATAGGCACCATTGAAAAGTGGGGGCTTCTTGCCCGCCCTCGAGGCCGTATTTATAATGCTTCCTCCCGTTCCAAACATCATGGGAATGACCGCCCGTGAAACCCTGAATACACCGTGAAGGTTGACATCTATCGTTTTCATCCAGGCAGCTTCATCGTATGAATTAACAGCATTCGGAACCCCGAAGGATGCCCCGGCATTATTGCAGAGAATATGAACAGCGCCTAAGGTATCTCTCACCTTATCGATCATTGCTTCTACCGATCCCTTATCGGTGACATCAAGATTAACGGAAAGTGTTGCAATTCCAAATCGTTTCTTCAGATCCCGCGCAATATTCTCCATCTCTTCCCATGTGCCCGTGCTTACTCCTCCACCATTGCTCTCTTTTTTTCCGAGATCTGCAATGACGACATTGGTACCGCAGGAGGCAAGCTTTTCCGCCATAGCATAACCGATACCGGTCCTCTTTCCTGACCCGGTAATCAGCGCTGTCTTCCCTTCAAGATCGCTGTACATGGGGAAACCTCCCTTTTCTGTTGATAGTTAAACATTGGCAGAGAATAACGTGTCGAGGTGAATACATTTCATTAAATGAATGGTACTCATTTCATTTAATTGAGTCAACGTCTATTTAACGAATACACCTGTTGATACCCTGTAGAACTAACTCCTTGACATGATATAGATGTTACATTAGTATACGATGATTTTAAAGGGTTATAGAATTTCCATGGATAAAACCTACTCTAAGAAAATTGTAATTCGATACACTCCCGAGGTCGTCGATCAGCCGATCGTCTGTCGTCTTGTCCAGGTTTATGATCTTACATTCAATATACTGAGGGCACGAGTATCACAGAGAAGAGAAGGACTGCTTGTTCTTGAACTGACGGGAACAAAGAAAAATTTCGACAGGGGAATTAATTATCTGAAGGAATCGGGACTGAAGGTTGAACCCCTCTCAAAGAGCGTTACTCAAAACGCTGAAAGATGCGTACACTGCGGTGCATGCCTCGCCTTTTGTTCTACCAACGCCTTATATTTCGACTACGCGACAATGAAGATTCTTTTCGACCCTGAAAAGTGCAATGGATGTGAATTCTGCGTTACGGCCTGTCCTGCGCGGGCAATGGAAATAGACCTACTCTGACGGGACCTCTTCCGTCCTTTCTTCTGCCATATCTAATACCTCTTCGGCCATTTCCTTCCCCTTCTGATAGATCGTCTTGCTCTTCTTCACCATGACACCCGTCTGCTCTCTCACCTCGTGTATCGTGCTCTTCACATTGCCGGGAAATTCCCCCGGTGCTTTATAATAATAGTATCCAAATAGCGCGATCAGGATAAGTCCAAACAGCAGCGCCAGTTTTAACAGCTTTTTTATTATAAAGTAGACGATTATAAGAGCTACCACTGAAAAAACAATAAGTGCTATTGGCTGGCTTGAAACATATTCTATGAAATTATTAAACACGGAACCCCCTTTATACACCCTTCAATCTCAATACATTGGTGAAGCTCCCCGCCCACAGGGCGGGGCTTCCCGGTAAGGAATATGTTTGTTTTATATTGCGCCCCTTACCCCGCCTACAAGGCGGGGCTTGCGGGTGCGCTCCCG
>Ga0075124_10000224_pt1 | contig 26680 bp, 29 predicted proteins | sample AntAceMetag02UKS_FD_69809 | JGI IMG/M metagenome (GOLD analysis project Ga0075124, IMG submission 69809) | Saline lake microbial communities from Ace Lake, Antarctica - Antarctic Ace Lake Metagenome 02UKS | ecosystem: Environmental > Aquatic > Non-marine Saline and Alkaline > Saline | place... | reverse complement strand
TTCCCTCCCGGAGTGCTGTTTCCGCAATTTCAGCGGCCTTGACATAGCCAATTTTCGGGGCAATGAGAGTGGAGAGAATGGGATTTTTCCCGATATACGCCCGAAGACCGGATTCGTTTGCGGTGATGCCGTCGATGCACTCCGATGCAAAGATGGGGAGGTAGTTGGCAAGCAGATTGCAGGCGTCGAGGATATTCGCGATCATCACCGGGGTCATCACATTGAGGTCAATCTGTCCCGCCTGCGCCGCCATGGTGACTGCGGTGTCATGGCCAATGACCTGAAAACAGATCATGTCGAGGCACTCTGCCATCACGGGGTTGACCTTGCCCGCCATGATGGATGAACCCGGCTGAACAGCCGGAAGGCGGATCTCATTGAGTCCCGTCGCAGGACCGGACGAGAGAAGACGGAGATCATTAGCGATACGAATAAGTTCGATGGCGAGTTCTCTCAGGGCGCTGGAGAGTGCCGCAAGCTGGGCCCTGCTCTGCAAAGCTTCGAAGCTGTCACGTGCAGGCTGAAGCTCATATCCGGTGAGGCGGTTCAATTCGGAGATCACGTGATGGCGAAAATGCGGGTGGGCATTCGCACCCGTTCCTGTTGCTGTTCCGCCAATGGCAATTTCAAGGAGATCATCCCGCCGCTCTGAAAGACGTTCCGCTGAGCGTTCTACCGCCACGGCGTAGGCAAAAAATTCGTCCCCGAGCATCAGGGGAAGGGCATCCATCAGGTGCGTCCGGCCGGATTTCGGAAGGTCGATGAATTCCTCCCCCCTGACCCGCAGCGATGATGAAAGCGTCCCAAGGGTTTTCAGAAGCCGATCCGCCGCATATATTGCCGCAATATGGGATGCCGTAGGAAACGTACCATTGGTAGACTGGGCACGGTTGACATGGTCATTCGGGCTAAGATAGGTATACTCACCCCTGGGATGCCCGAGAAGTTCCAGTGCCCGGTTGGCGATCACCTCGTTGATGTTCATATTAAAGGACGTGCCCGCTCCCGCCTGGTAGATATCCACCGGGAACTGGTCGGAAAAACTGCCTGATGCCACCTCCCCCGCCGCCTGCCGGATGGCCTCTCCCCTGACCCTGTCCAAGCCCCCTAAATCCATGTTTACCGACGCCTCGGCACATTTCACGAGGGCATAGCCCCGTACCAGTTCCGGCCGTTCACGACGGCCGCTGACCGGAAAGTTCTCCGTTGCACGCAGCGTCTGAATGCCCCAGTAAACCTCCCCCGGCACCTCCCGCGTCCCCAGTGAATCTCTTTCCAATCGCTTCATACCCGGTCACTCCCTTTCACCGGGCCCTTTCCGGCCGGCCTCAAGCTCTCTTCGCGCAGCTCCTATGGCCCTGTTCGGGGGCACTCCCTTCGGGCATACCCGCCGGCAGTTTGCATGAAATTCACATCCCCACCATCCTCCCGGAGTATCCCCCGCCTTCAGCCGTTTGCCATCCTGTGTCTCACGTGGATCGATATGAAACCGGTAGAGTTTGGCAAGTGCCGCCGGCCCTGCATAGGCGGGATCTTTCCCGTTAACCGGGCAGGCCCCATAGCACGCGGCACAGAGGATACAGGTGGTATAGAGCTCCAGTGCATTGACCGACGCCGGATCCATCAGACGCTCGGTATCGGGCGCCGGACCCGCCGGGATGAAGACCGGTTCCAGAGCCCGGTACTTTTCAAAAAAGACATCCCAGTCGACCACCAGGTCCCGGATGACCGGAAGGTGCGGCAGGGGTTCGATGAGAACCTGCCCTGAGGGGGTCGTATGGGATGGTCGGGCCGTTGCCTGGGTACGGCACCAGCGGGTCTTCGTCTTCGTCTTCGTCCTTCTTCCCCGCCATGAGATCCAACACCTGGGTACGGCACGCGAGACGGGGGACCTTATTGATTAGCACGGCACAGGTCCCGCATACCGCTCCCCTGCAGGAATACCGGAAGGCAAGCGAATCGTCGAACCGTTCCTGAACCGCAAAAAGTGCCCCGAGAACCGTCATTCCCTGTTCCGGCTCAAGGGTGAAGGTGTCGTAGCGGCTGGTACTGCTTTCCGGGTCGTACCGGGAAATAATCAGGTCCATCAGTACACACGCTCCTTTGGTTCGAACATCCCGGTCGTGACAGGTGCCGTTGAAATGGCAATATTCCCGTCCTTCAGCCGGGCAATCGTATGGGCCATGAACTGTTCGTCATCCCGTTTGGGGTAATCCGTCCGTGCGTGCGAACCCCGGCTCTCCCTTCGCATCAGCGCTCCCCGTCCCACCGATTCGGCAAGGAGAAGCATTCCCTCAAGTTCCAGGAACTGTATTAGTGCCTGGTTGTAGACGGAACCATGGTTGCCGACTGCTACAGCGGCACATCTCTCCCGAAGATCATCCAACAGGCTAAGTCCCTGCTTCATTTTTCCCTCATCGCGAAAAATACCAAAATATTCCGCCATCGTCTCCCTCATGTCCCTCAGGATATCCGGGACCCGTTCACCTTTCTTCCGGGAAAAAACTGCCCTGATACGTTCATCATCCTGACGGGCTGCAACAAGAGCCGCAGCAGCATCCGGTTCGGGTACCCCGGCCACATCACCGATGATGGAGGCGGCGGTAAGCCGGCCAAAGACCACGGTCTCCAGAAGGGAATTACCTCCCAGCCGGTTTGCCCCATGCACGCTGACACATGCACATTCCCCGGCGGCATAGAGGCCCGCACATGCCGTTCGCCCGTGGATGTCCACGTCAATGCCCCCCATCGAATAATGCTGGGCCGGCTGTACGGGAATGGGTTCGACGACGGGATCGATACCGGCAAAATCGATAGCAATCTGCCGTATGCCGGGGAGACGTTCCTGTATCGTATCTCCTCCCAGATGCGTAAGATCGAGGTCGACATATGATCCTTCAATCCCCCGCCCTTCCCTGATTTCCGTCTCGATTGCCCGGGCCACCACATCACGCGGGGCTAAATCCATCGAAGCGGGTGCATACCGGGCCATGAACCGCTCTCCATCGGCATTTTTCAGGATACCACCCTCACCCCGTGCTCCTTCAGTAATGAGGATATTGGTGCCCCTGAGTGATGTCGGGTGAAACTGGACAAATTCCATATCCTTCAGGGGCACTCCCGCCCTGAGGGCAAGTGCCCCGCCATCCCCGGTGTTTATCAGTGCATTGGTAGAGCGGGAGTAAATCCGCCCGAATCCACCGGTCGCAAGCAGGACCGCCTTCGCCGTAAATGCATGCATTTCGCCGGTCCTGATATTCCGTGCCGTACAACCGGTGCACCGGCCCGCGTCCGTTACCAGCGAGGTGACGAAATATTCCTCATACACCAGAATACCCCGTGCACCGGCCTGTTCATACAGCGTATGCAGGAGGTTATGGCCGGTCCGGTCCGCTGCATAACAGGTACGGGGAAATCCAGCCCCCCCAAAGGGCCTCTGGGCTATCTTTCCGTCAGGTCGTCGGGAAAAAACCGTCCCCATATGCTCCAGTTCGAACACCGTGGCCGGCGCTTCCCGGCACATCAGTGCAATGGCATCCTGGTCGGCCAGGTAATCCGATCCCTTGACCGTATCAAAGGCATGTGCTTCCCAGCTGTCCTCCCCTGATTCTTCCACATTTCCCAGTGCGGCATTGATGCCTCCCTGGGCCGCAACCGAGTGCGACCGGAGGGGATGCACCTTGGAAAGAACGGTGGTGTCCAGGCCTGCGTCATGACATGCAATCGCGGCACGAAGGCCGGTAAGTCCTCCGCCAATGATGCATACGCCATGATCGTGCAATACAATATCCAGCAGATAATCATCCCCACCCCAAAAGGGTTGTGCCAGAATCTCCGTGAGCATATAAAAAACTGACTCCTGCCGGGCCGGCGGGTCACGATACATTTGAGAACCGTTTCGGACCAGCAAATAATTCGTCAGATTTCCCTTCCGTATCCGTATGCAAACGCCGCTTCTATCACCGCATCCGCCACCGCCCGGGTCACTCCATGATCGGTCACAGCAGGAAGGATTCGGTCTTCAGAAGGCGTGACCAGATACTCTGCAAGACCATGAGCGGCCGCGATCTTCATTTCATCGGAAATGCGAGTCGCACGGGCATCGAGGGCTCCACGGAAGACGCCGGGAAATGCGAGGGCATTGTTGATCTGGTTCGGGACATCGCTCCTCCCGGTTCCTATGACCAGGGCCCCCGCCTGGCGGGCCACTTCCGGCTTAATTTCCGGAACAGGATTTGCAAGTGCAAAGACTACGGGGTCATCGTTCATGCTCCGCACCATATCAGCGCTGAGAATGCCGGGAGCAGACACGCCGATGAACACGTCAGCTCCTTCGACGGCATCGGTAAGGGTCCCGCTCCTCCCTTCCCGGTTGGTCTCGTCGGCGAGGATGAATTTGTACTTGTTCGCGTAGAGTCCACTTCGTTCACGATGAATGATGCCCTGACGGTCACAGACGATGATATCACCAACTTTGCGGCAGAGGTCCTGCCGGTAGCCGATACAGGAGAGCAGCCGGGCAGTGGCATATCCTGCGGCCCCGGCACCCGAGATGACAACACAGAGATCCTCAAACTCTTTTCCGGTGACGCGACAGGCATTCATCAGGGCGGCAAGGACGGTGATCGCCGTCCCATGCTGGTCATCGTGCATAACCGGGATGCCAATATCCTGCAGTTCTTCCTCGATTTCAAAACATCGCGGGGCGGCAATATCTTCGAGATTGATGCCACCGAAGACAGGGGCAATATTCCGGATTGCTTCAACGATATCGGGGAAATACCGCTCAAAACAGATGGGAAATGCATCAATACCAGCGAATTCCCTGAATATTGCCGCCTTTCCTTCCATGACCGGAATGGACGCAGTACCACCGATATTCCCCAGCCCAAGAACCGCAGAACCATCGGTCACGATGGCGATGGAATTTCCTTTCAGGGTATAGCGGTAGGCAAGGGAGGGATCGGTGCTGATCGCCTGGCATACCGCTGCCACCCCCGGCGTATAGGCCCGGGACAGGTCATCCCCAGTTTCCATCGGCACCTTCACGCTGATTTCAATCTTTCCGTGGTGGCGCTCGTGCAAGTCAAGCGCTTCTTTGTTGTATCGTTCTTCCTCCTCTCCGTTCACAACAGGCCCCCCTTTCCAGAGGAAAGTGAACTCACTCCTATAAGACTATACTGCCTGGCTGTAGGGAGGGTGGATAAATGAAAGTAAGAGGGGGATTTTGTTCGCGACACAGAAAGAAGAAAAATACGGAAAACGACCACTGGTCCGGCAGTTACATCAGGGCCCACCCCAATGCCGAACCAAAGATCCCATATATCCCCATATTTATCAGCCCATTTCATCGTTGATGCCAGTATTTCCCTTTTTTCGAGTGCATTCCCATTCTCCTGTTCCTGAAAACAATTAAGTAAATTAACATACATTACCCGGTATCCATCTGATGATGGAGGGTGTATTGAATGAAATTACTGAAAATGCTGGGCTTTATTCTTGTGGTGGCAGCAGTACTTGTCTCCGGGTGTACTACTTCAGAACCCCCGGAGGCAACGCCTACTCCAACAGAACCCCCTGAAGCAACGCCTGCTCCAACGCAGACACCAGCAATGAAAAACATCGTGGAGACCGCACAGGATGCAGGGTCATTTTCGACCCTTCTTGCAGCTGTTGATGCCGCCGGACTGACGGAGACGCTCTCGGGGGAGGGGCCGTTCACCGTATTCGCACCAACAGATGATGCCTTTGCGGCACTTCCCGAAGGAACAGTTGCAGCTCTTCTTGAGGACCCGGAAGGAGATCTGAAAAATATTCTCCTGTATCATGTTGTATCGGGTAACCTGATGGCAGCAGATGTGGTATCCCAACCGGATGCAATGACACTCAATGGCAAACGGATACGGTTTGATGCAACAGACGGCGTCATGGTCGAGGAAGCAAACATCATTACAACAGACATCGTCTGCAGCAACGGTGTCATTCACGTCATTGATGCAGTGATGCTGCCAAAAGGCAACATTGTTGAGACAGCGGTTGCTGATGGGCGGTTTACCACCCTCGTTGCGGCTCTCCAGGCAGCCGGACTTGATACGACTTTGAGCGATGAAACGACGGACTTTACGGTATTTGCTCCCACAGACGACGCCTTTGCGGCACTGCCTGAGGGGACGGTTGAGACACTTCTGGAGGATCCCAAAGGACAGCTGACAGACATCCTGCTCTATCATGTGGCAGACGGGAGATACCTGGCGGCAGATGTAGTGACGATGGAATCAATCGATACCCTGCAGGGCAGTCCTCTTACCATTGATACCTCAGACGGGGTGATGGTGGATGGTGCCACAGTCATCATCACCGATGTAACATGCAGCAACGGCGTCATTCATGTCATCGATGCGGTGATGATCCCGCCGGAAGCCTGAATTATCATTCATTTCTCTTTTTTTGCCTGTTTCATGAACCAGGCGTACTCAAAACGATCATTCCCGGCGCATCTGCTAACATGGAAATTGTCATCGGAATCATCCCGTTCAGGAAGACCCTGACAGGATATTTTTCACTTCTGTTCTGCCGCAGCGCAGATATTGAGGAAGAGAGCCCGCAGGGATTCGGTAACGGGATTTTTCGTGTTTCCTGAACCGAGCCTTCGTACATCAGGCTCGGATTCAATTATATCCTCATTAAAAGGGATATAGTGAACCGAGGTGAATTCCACCCCTCCCCGGGAGAGGTGCTCAATTTTCCGGATGTCCGACTCCGAGCGGACCTTGTTTACCACCAGATGAACATGCCTGATCCCAAGTTGACGGGCAAGGGATGCCGAGTGGTCGGCGACGCTGTAGGCATTGAATGAGGGTTCGGTGACCACCACCGCCTGGGAAAACCCGTCCGACATCGCCCGGCCGAAATGCTCGACCCCTGCCTGGGTATCCATCAGAATAACCTCATTTCGCCGCAGGCGGATGTAACGGAGGACACTGCTCAGAAGGGCGTTTTCCGGGCAGAGGCAGCCACCCGCCGCGGTGGAGACACTGCCCATCACCAACAGACTGATACGATCATCGATGACGATGCCGAAACGCTCTACCACATCGCTCACCTGCGGATTGAGCCGGAGCATCCCGCCCCACCCGGACCCCGGCCGCACTCCTACCTTTTCCTCGACATACGCTGCATTTTTTGAGAGCGGAACGATATCGGATGCAGATTCAGGGGGATACCCGAGGGAAAAGGCGAGGTTCTGCTGGGGGTCCTCATCAACGGCAAGGACATTCATACCACCTTCGGCAAAGATGGATGACAGGATGGCACAGGTGGTAGTCTTTCCCACACCACCCTTCCCTGCGACGACGATACGCATGCCATCTCCCGGTGACAGTGCCCGGTGAGTCCGGAAGTACCGCGACGCCTTCTGTATTCCTGATTTTTTAGTATCCATCCCCATCTCCTTTACAGCCCGAGCTCCTTTCTTTTCCCATCGATATGCGAAATGATGAGCTGAGCCGCCGCTTCCGGGTCCGGTTCCACAGCAAATTTTGCCTGAACGACGCCGTTTATCCCGCCAGTGAGAAGCTCTGCCACATTTGGGCTGCCGGTGATCTTGGGCATCACCCCGAGGACGGTATACACACCCGATGCGACAAAATAGGAGGCAATGGAAACCGCTTTCTGCGAATACCACTCAGGTGCGGCACCTGCCACCGGGAGCTGATGAATCCCGACACCCAGCGCCTTTGCCAACTCTGCCAGAAGGACGAGGATGCGTGAACAGTCCACACAGGATCCCATATGCAGGACCGGCGGTATGCCAAGAGTCTTGCATACACCCCTGAGCCCCGGTCCTGCAAGGAATGCGGCATCAGGCATGAGAAGCCCCGCCTTTCCCGATGCAATGGCGGCGCATCCTGTCTCGACACAGAGGATATCGTGCTTTATGAGCTCTTTTGAAAGGGTCACGTGCCCATAATCATGCTTCACCTTCGGGTTGTTGCAGCCGACGATGCCAACCGCTCCCCGGATCTTACCCGCGGCAATGGCCTCAATGAGCGGCTGGAAGGTTCCGCCGAGGGCCTCCTGTATGGCCTCCACCGAGAATCCGGCCATCAGGTCAACCGGCGTTCCGGGAATCATGACCCTTTCAGAGATCCTGTTCGGGAAGTTATTGACCGCCATCTTCAGGATGGCCTTTGCCGTTTCATAGGCAGTCTCAGGTTTGAATTCGTAGTAATACGAACCAACCACCTTCGATTTTTCACTCGTTGATACGATTTTTGTGTGATAACAGCTTGCCGTCCGCGGCAGCGAGGGGAAGATACACTGGTAATCGATGATCATCGCCTCAACGGCCCCGGTGGTGATCACGAGCTCCTGGTTGAGGTGGTTGCCCGTCATTGGGATGCCTTTTCGCATCAGGAGTTCGTTTCCTGTGCAGCAGAGACCGACCAGGTTGACACCCTTTGCCCCCACCTTCTCTGCAAGCGCCTGAATGTCAGGGTCCTCCGAGGCCCTGACAATCATCTCTGAAACCATCGGATTGTGGCCATGCAGCGAGACATTGACGTATTCCTCCTTCAGAACGCCGAGGTTTACCTTCGACTGGGTAATCTTTGGTGTGCCAAAGAGAACATCGGAGATCTCTGTTGCCATCATCGAACCACCCCACCCGTCGCCGAGAGCAGTCCGCAGGCCGTGGAGGAGGATATTCACGTGGCTTGCCCCCACCCCCATGTGGACACGGTGCATGGCCTCCACGATTTCCCTGTCAACACTCCGCGGCCGGATGCCTGCGGCGTCCCAGATTGCCTGTGTCTGTTCGGGGGCCCGTTTTGAAAAGCATATCTCGTTTTTTATCGTCCCGAACTCCTCGAGAAGCCCGAGGCTGACATCGACCGCGATCTCTTCATTCCTTCTCCCCTCCGTTGCAACCCCGAGTTCACCAGCGATACGTTTCAGCTTTGCCGGGTCGGATATCGCATACCCCGGCGCCGTCCCCTTTCCGGTCTTGTAGAGTGTCTCGACAATGTCACGGCCGTGATCCGAGTGTGCCGCAGCTCCCGTTGCAAGGGTGTCGAGCAGATTTCGTGCCACAATGAGATCCCGGTCCGCACCGCAGACTCCCCGCTCACGGTTATGCTCAGGGATTATTCTGCACGGCCCCATTGCACAGCGGTTGCAGGAAAGACCGCTGGCACAATATGTGCACGGGGGCTGCTGCATCTCGTACCTGTCCCATACCGTCTCAATACCCTCCCGCAGGGTGTGCCGGAGCATCTCCTGTGCTGTTTCGTCAATTGTTCGTTCCTGAACCTTCTCCTCTATGAGGTCCGGGTTCATGAGGCTCATCCGTGCCCGGTCAATCTCACATGTATCAAGCTTTTCCTGGACAAGCACCGGTTTTATTTTCTCTTCCATTCTTACCACCTGGTTTCATCATACAATCTGAAGTCCCGTAACGGTGCAGATGGACGGCATGGCATATAGCTATTTTCCAGAACAAAGGGGAAGACCAAACCAAAAAAATGGGATATCAGAGAGACAGGGAACTGAGAAAATAATGTCATTTCGGATAGCATTGCCGTCATATACTACGCGGACTTTCCAAAATGCCGGTCACTGATGGTCTTACCTGTATCCTCTCCTTTTCACCAGACAAACCGCACGGTATGAACCGCACGGGACAGGATACCTGAAAATCCTCTCCCACCCAGCCAGACGTTTCCCCTGTACATTACCCAACTGCCGAAGAAGGCGTTGGAGACACCCTATCTTTTTATTGCACTATGCGCCCATCTGGAGATATTGGCATGATATGGTGGTAACCGATGTGACACCTGAGATATTCCTTGTCCTCCTTGTCCTTGCAGCAACCGTCATCCTGTTTGTGACAGACAAACTCAGGGTTGATGTAATTGCCATCATTATCATGCTCACCCTTGGGTGGCTGGGCCTCGTCTCCCCTGCCCAGACCTTCTCCGGGTTTGCGAGCAATGCTGTTATCTCGGTTATGGCAGTGATGATCCTCGGCTATGGTGTGGACCGCACCGGTATGATGATCCAGCTTGCACGAAAAATGGTCAGGATTGCAGGTGCAAACGAGAAGAAACTGGTGACCATCATCTATTCAGTCGTCGGAATTATGTCAGGATTCCTGCAGAATATCGGATCAGCAGCGCTCTTTCTTCCTGCGATCCTGCGTATCTCAAAAAAAACCAACATACCCCGTTCCCGCCTCATTATGCCGATGGGATTCATGGCAATCCTCGGCGGAACCATTACGATGGTGGGTTCGTCCCCTCTTATTCTCCTCAATGATCTCCTTACCCAGGGAAATCTTGAACCGTTCGGCATCTTTGCTGTCACTCCGATAGGCCTTGTTCTCCTTATAACTGGAATCCTGTATTTCCTCATTTTCGGCAGGCATGTGCTCCCGTCAGGCGATGGGGAAACAACCACCCCTCCGGTTCAGCAGGAAATCATCGAAACCTGGCAGCTGCCCGGGAATATGCACCATTATATTGTTCCCAAAATAAGTCCCCTCGTCGGCACAACCAGGGAAGAGATTTCCCTCAAATCCCGGTACTCTCTGCATCTTTTGGCAGTAAAGACCGGAAGGGATATTCTCTATGCACCGTGGCGGTATTCGGTCTTTGCAGAGGGGCAGGTACTCTCCATTCTCGGAACGAAGGAGGATGCAGAACAGTTTGCGGCAGACTATGAACTTGTCCCGGTAGGAAACCCGGAACGCCACACAGAAGAAATCGGAGAAGAACATGCCGGATTTGCCGAAATAATCGTGCGACCCCACTCACCCTACACTGGTAAAACAGTCCGTGAAGTAGCATTCAGAAAACAGCACGGCCTTGAGTTCATCCTCTCCCTGACAAAAGAAGGGGAACACAGACAGGACATCTCTGATATCCCCATGAATCCGGGGGACACGTTTGTCGTCTTCGGTCCGTGGGAGAAGATAAATCGTATAGGACAGGGGCCGGAGTTTGTCCTGAGCACCGTACCTGAAGAGAAAGGAGTGACAGCGTCAAAAGGTCCTTTTGCCATCCTCTGCCTTGTGGGCGGCATCGCCCTTACCTTCTCCGGTGTCCCGATTGGACTGGGGCTTTTTACCGGAGCAATTGCGATGGTCCTCGGCGGGGTACTGACCGTCAATGAGGCATACCGTGCCATTGACTGGCAGACCGTCTTTCTCCTCGCAGGATTGATCCCGTTAGGCATTGCCATGGAGCAGACCGGAACAGCAGCCTATCTTGCAGATGCCATGATGGGTCTGCTTTCGATGGCACATCCCCTCCTCATCCTCCTTGGCATTGCGGCGCTTGCCACCTTCTTTAGCCTCTTCATGTCAAATGTGGGTGCAACCATCGTTCTGGTGCCCCTCGTTGTAATCATTGGCACCTCAACCGGTCTCGACCCCCGCGGGCTTGCCCTCCTTGTCGCACTCTGCGCCTCTAATTCGTTCATTCTTCCCACGCACCAGGTCAATGCATTTCTGATGACCCCGGGAGGCTACCACAATGCCGATTACCTGCGGGCGGGAGGGGGAATGACCATACTATTTCTGTTCATTGCGACAGGATTGGTTTATATATTTTTCATCGTATAGGAAGCACCATTGGAATCCCGGATGGATATTATGCTGCTGAAACAATTCTTTATCGAAAAAATCGCCCACAGCTCGTATATGATCGGTGGAAACACCACGTGTGCCATCGTTGATCCGAGCCGTGATGTAGACCGGTATCTCGAGGCCGCAGAGGCCGGGGGACTGAAAATAACCCACATTCTCGAGACGCATCTTCATGCGGATTTTGTCTCGGGTCATATGGACCTTGCCGAAGAAACAGGCGCAACAATTTATGCTCCCGCCGCAGGCAATTGCAGTTTTGCACATATCGCACTCTCTGATGGCGACACGTTTAAAATCGAAGATCTGGAATTTCACGTCCTCGGGACACCGGGACATACACCCGACTGCCTCGTCTATGTGGTCACTGACACGTCACGGGGAGATACTCCCGTTGCGGCGTTTACCGGCGATACACTCTTTGTCGGGGATGTCGGACGCCCGGACCTCTTTCCGGGAAAAGCCCGTGAGCTGGCAGAAGAGCTGTATGAGAATCTCCACACAAAGGTCATGACCCTCCCCCCCGAATGCCTGGTATTTCCGGCACACGGTGCGGGATCCCTCTGTGGAAAGGCAATGGGTGCGATGCGGTTTTCGACCATCGGGTATGAGAACGCCTACAACCCGGCCCTCCTGATAACAGATAAAGAGGATTTCATCCGCTCACTGACCGTTGATATGCCACCGGCACCAGATCACTTTGCCCGGTGCAGCGACATCAACCGCAGGGGCCCGGCATTCGTCAGAACCCTTCCCACGCTGAAGGCGATGACACCGGCCGAATTCCATGAACGGATGACAGATGCAGACACCATCGTGGTGAGCATCCGGGACTATGCCACCTTCGGAGGGCAGCACATCCCCGGGAGCTATCACATAGACATGGGCACCAACTTCCCAACCTACGCAGGATGGATACTGCCGCCGGACAAAGATATCCTCCTTGTCACCGACAACCCGGAACAAGCCCACGAGGCGGTGATACAACTCCGGCGGGTCGGCCTCGACCGGACGACAGGCTACCTCAAAGGGGGCACGCATGCGTGGGTAAGTGCAGGCTATACCACCGATCATATTCACCAGCTCTCTCCCTCAGAGGTACATGAAAAAATCCAGAACCCCAACACCGTTCTTCTCGATGTCAAGTCAGCGAATGAATACGAAGAGCAGCACATACCGGGGGCAGTCAACATCCTTGTCATGGACCTCAGGACACGGGCAGATGAACTCGACCGCGACCGACCCACGATTGCAATGTGCCGCACAGGACACCGTTCGAGCCTTGCGTGCAGTATCCTGAAACAGCACGGTTTTTCCGACGTATACAACGCCGCTGGTGGACTCAACGGCTATATCGCCGCAGGATTTTTGCCGAAGAACGTATGAGGGAGGGAGGAAGAAGGAGGAGGAGAAATGGACTGGACACCATATCTTGCAGGAACGGGCATCGGCATCCTCAGCTGGATTGCGTTTCTGCTCTCAAACAAACCACTCGGGTGTTCAACCGCATACACACGGACGAGCGGAATGATTGAACGCATCTTCAGGGGGAAGAAAACTGACGAAAAACCCTATTACCAGACGTTTGCTCCCATTGTTGACTGGGAATGGATGCTGGTCGCAGGAGTGTTTCTCGGGGCGTTTGCCACATCAGTGCTGCTGGGGGGATTCACGTTTGAATGGGTGCCGACGCTCTTCGGTGACACCTTCGGGTATGATACCGAACTGCGGCTGGCAGTCGCTCTTGTGGGTGGCATTCTCATGGGACTCGGTTCACGCTGGGCGGGCGGGTGCACGAGCGGGCATGGGATCAGCGGCACCCTCCAGCTTGCGATTTCAAGCTGGATTGCCGTAGTCGTCTTTTTCCTGTCAGGCATTATGACAGCATTCCTTCTCTATGGAGTGCTGTGGTGAGGTGGAGAACATGATGTTTGAAGCACTGCATGAAAACAACCACCTTCAGCTCCTGATCGGCTTTTTAATAGGCATCTGCTTTGGGGGCCTCCTCTATATCAGCGGGGTGACCGAGTACAACGTAATCCTTGGACAGCTTCTTTTAACCGACTTCACGGTCATCAAGGTGATGCTCGCTGCAGTGGTGGTGGGGATGATCGGCATCTATGCGATGAAGAGCAGGGGGTTGGTCGAACTGCACCCGAAACCCGGCTCGATTGGCTCAACGGTCATCGGGGGCATCATCTTCGGGATGGGATTTGCCATCCTCGGCTATTGCCCCGGCACCGTCGCAGGGGCGGTGGGGCACGGCTCACTTGACGCCCTCTTCGGCGGAGTGACCGGCATTCTCATCGGTGCAGGCATCTTTGCAGCAGCCTATCCCACCCTCTACGAAAAGGTTCTTTCGAAAGGGGTCTTCCGGTCCATGACGATTCCTGATCACCTGAAGATAAATCCATGGTACATTATCATCCCGCTTTGCATCCTGATTGGAGCTGTACTGGCAGGGCTGGAGTATTTCGGCCTATAGAGAATTAATTCTGTCCCGGACAGTGAATGGAGGGTGCTTTGCTCTCCGGGACAATGAACTATTTATACCCTCCGTACCATTCTTTTGCCTATGAGTCTCCTGGCTACAGATGGATACGCTCTCTTTTTTGAGTTTCTTCATGCACTTACATTTTTCTTTGAGGTCACAGGAGCCTTCATCATCATCTATGGAGGCCTCGCCGCAATCGTGAGGATGATAATTCTTGAACTCAGGAGGATCAAGATCCCCTATAACCAGCTCAGGATGAACCTGACGGGAAAAATTGTATTTGGACTGGAATTTCTCATTGCAGCAGACATCCTTGCCACCATCTTTGCCCCTACGCAGGAGGAACTCATCATGCTCGCCGTGGTCGTTGTCATCAGGACCGTTCTCGGTTACTTCCTCGAAAAGGAAGCTCTTGAATTCGAGATTACCTGATATACTGACAGTGATTTCGGGAAAATAAGAGCTCATGATATCCGAACACACAGATGTTCCCGGCACCACCAGCATCACCGGTGCTGTAATGTCGGTACTCCTGAAAGGGATTATGAATGTCTATTTTGATTTGGTCCTGGGAAGAATTGAAATAGTGCCACCGTTTATAGTGGCGTTACCGGGAACAAACGGGCGAAGAGGTACGGAAAAATGCGGGTCATTATTGTGGAAGGAAGTGCCCTGGGTGTTAATCTGGCACGAACACTGATCCAGACAGGATCAGAGGTCATTCTCATTGAGCGGAATCCAAACCGGGCAAAAGAGCTTTCAGAAACCCTCGACTGTACGGTTATCAGTGCAGAGGGCACACGGCCTGATATCCTGGAAAAAGCAGAGATCGAGAAGGCTGATGCCATCGTCGCCTGCACCACCCACGACCAGGACAACATCATCATCGGACTGATTGCAAAGCAGTTCGATGTCCCTGAAATAATCATCACCACAGATGATGTCCAGTTTATGACCGTTGCAAAGCGGCTTGGCTTCCATCATGTCGTCAACTCCCCGCAGACAGCCTCCAACAGCATCTTCCATACGCTCCGCGGTATCGACACCATCGAACTGTCGACGATGATGCGGGGAGACGTCCGGTTCATCAGCGTTATTGCAGGAAAGAAGTTCGAGGGGACAGAGCTTTCAACAATTAACCTCCCAAAAAACAGTGTTTTCATCGGTCTCTACAGAAACGGCGATTTTCTCCTGTACACCCAAAATCCCGTAATAAAAGAGAGTGACGAGATTATGATCGCCACCCGTGTCGAATTTGTCGACAGAATATATGAGGGATTCAAAGATGATGAGGAAGAGGAGGAAACGCCATAGAAGACAGTTCCCGCTTTTCCGGTTATATTTTCACTTACGCTCCCATCACGGAGGCATGGGCCCGGGTGTATCCGAAACACTGCATAAGGCTATCTGCCATTCAGTCGCCCCGAAAGCGACGGGGCAAACCCGTCCATTGCACATGCAGGTCAAAAGTCAATACGTGTCTGCTGTTCCTGCTCCTCATATTGAATCACCGGAATGCCCAGCCTGCAGACCTGACACGGGGTGACTGGTTTCTGCCCTGCCTTATGCAGATACCTTTTTTCCCACCATTATTCCACACCAATAGCTCAAAAAAAAGGCATAGCGAAAAATCCGGAGGGGATGATACCAATCAGAGAAGGGATCAATAGTGAAAAGAGCAACATTCCAATCATGATACGGGCATTCATCACGAATTGTTCCTTTTCTCCCGGCCTGTCACTCCCTCACATCATGAACCGTATCCAACCCTGCAAAGAGCAGACGGTACAACGGTTGTCATTAAAAACAGCATATTTATGGGATATTAACAACAGAATGGGAGGTTTTTTGGTTCTTTCACAAAAGAGGAACACAACATTTAATGCATGAAAAACGAGTGAAGGCTTGATCTTCGGGGGCAGTCGGCTCCAGGCAAAACGATCTCATCTCAAACCGGATTCCTATGATAATGGCCCTCCGGAAGCCGTACACTCAACAGAGGGATAACGCCTGTCGCCCGGACCCCCATGGAGGTGAAGAAGAGATGGTACAGGTACTCAAAGAGATCCCGGCAGAACAACGCTGGGATATTGCAACCCGGTGTTCTGACATGATGCCGTTTGTCTATAATCAGGCATTCAGCAAGATTGCGCCGGAGCGACAAAGTGAACTGGACAGGGCAGAAAAAGAGATCTGGCGGGAATTCGGAAAAAGGCAGGGAGACATTGCAAAAAACATTGGATACCCTACGAATTCCGCTATAGAGGTTGCTAAAGCGTTCAATGAGATCTCAAGGATCGTCCTGGGCCCGCAGCTGCAGGGGCGGATCATACAGGAAAAGGGTGATTCGGCGACCATCATCACTGAGCAGTGCCCGATGGCAGCAAACACAGAACGGTTCGGGGCGGAAGCCCGCCACACCTGCGAACTCTGCAGTGCTTATGGCAAGGCGGCCACAGAGAGCCTGAATCCCAATTATCACATCAGTACAGAAACACACATGTGTATGGGCGATTCCTCCTGCCGGATGAGCATTGAGAAAATACAGAGATAAACAATATTACATTAACGACCCTTTTTTGGTTCAAAGTCGTGCATGAGCGCCTCTTCTTTTTTTGCCCCCCGTCCTCGTGTAAAAACATGATTGTCGTCTGGTCCGGCTCCCGGTTTCTCTGCCTGAAAAGAAAAAACACTCCTCATGAGGTTCGGCTGTCAGGATTGGCCCGGTATCTTCGGTGAAGGGAATGTCGTGGCTTGTGCATCAGGGCCCGGGCGATGACTATCTCCTGCTGTTTTCATAGCCTTTTGGTTTTTGCAGGGAGCGATATCATTCTGCTGCCACAAATTATACATATTGACTTAGTATGGTCTACGCATGAAAAGGGTTTGAATTAAATAGAGAAAGTGAAAATTACGGTTACTGTCCTTCTTCCATTTTACTCATCTGCAGTATGTTTTCTCCTGCAACAGATGTGTAGGATGATTCATCCATCTCTTCACGAATTCTTCCTGCAAGAGGGTTATCCATTTTTTCAAAGATGTTCCGCGGAACCCCGTGGTCTGTGATCCGTATTGTGACATCACCTTTTTGGTACGCACACCCAAGTGCAAGATACCCGCGGTGATCCGGATATCCATTCATAATTGTGTCAAGCATTACCTCTCCCAGAAGACGACTGACACAATCAATCGTATTGTCACAGACACCGCATGCATTCATCTGGCGCACAGCTGCCTCCACCAGATGAGATACGCCACCCGTTGATGCCAGCTTAAGGCTCACATCAAAACATTGGTCATGTGTTCTGCTCAAAATTTTCCCCCCCCGAAACAAAAAGATAGACCTCTCTCTGATGTTTCACGATCAGTTCATTCGTACACGAATATATCTCTTTGCCGTGCAAACAATGCGGAATCAAAAAGAGTGAGCCAGCAAAAAAAGAATAAATTTGATCTACAAAAATTCCTTTTTTTTAAGAAAGTATCCCAGTGCAAAGCAGACTGCAGCGGAGATGAGAATAATAACAAGATATGCAGACGGGTCATTCTGCTTGGGCAGATTAACATTCATGCCGTAAAAACTGGAAATAATCGTTGGAACTGAGAAAATAATCGTGATCGATGCGAGAATCTTCATCACACGATTCATATTGTTATTGATTACAGACCCAAATGCATCCATCATCCCGGAGAGAATATTGGAGTATATGCCTGCCATCTCAATCGCCTGGCGGTTTTCGATAATTACATCGTCCAGGAGTTCCCGGTCCTCCTCATAGAAACGGATGGGGCCAAACTTCATTATTTTCTCCAGAACCCCTTCATTTGCCTGGAGGGAGGTTGAGAAGAAGACAAGGCTTTTCTCCAGGTTCATCAGGGCAAACAATGCTTCATTCTTCATGGATTTGTGAAGCATTTCTTCATATTCTTCACTTTTTTTATTAATGGTCCGAAGATCTTTGAGATAAAGCCGTGCTGTCCTGAATAAGATAAGAAACAGAAACCGGGTGCGTTTAGAAGTTGAAAACGACTTTATTTCACCGTTGATGAAGTCATCGATAATCCGGTTTTTCCATAACGAAACAGTAATGATAGCATCCGTCGTGATAACGATTCCCAGGGGGAAGGTATTGAAGAGATATGCTTTTTCCCCGGACTTAATCCCGGGGATATCGATGACAATCAGGGGAATGTCATCTTCAGAATCAACCCGCGGCTGTTCCTCATCATCGAGTGCTGCCCGGAGAAGTTCAGCAGGTACCGAGAGGTTTTCTGCAACCTGTTCAATCTCTGCATCGTCCGGTGCGATCAGGTTTACCCAGCAATTTTTCTCAAATTCCAGAGTCCGTGCGGGCTGGGCCGAATGATCGCCATCATTATTACGGGATATAAATATTTCCAGCATTTAGGTATACCACTCATCACACCTGTTTCAAAATGCCTTATACCTTTTCTGCTGAGAATACTCCTCTTTGCCAATCGCAGGAAACCGCCATACACACCTGCCATTATCCGGACATATCCAAATAGGCACTGCTTTCTGTGTACTCATCCGCTCCAAAAAAAGAGAACAGGAATAGAGGGGGACAGGAGGATATACGGAAGGAATTAACTGAATTTTTGCCCCGAAGGAATTCTTACCCGAAAGGGTGCTATGCATTCTTCACCGGGCAGTAACAGTGCAAAGTCCTGTGATGACACGGTAAGGCAGGCAACACGTGTATCTGGTTCAGCAAAAAGGTGTTAATCGCAACCGACGCTTACTGCGTGCATTTTTCATGCAGTTCAGGTTTACAGAAATCAGTCCTGACAATAGCAGGCTCATTCATGTCAACAGCATAATATTCAGGGTGCTCGACGAGGTTGGAAACATTGATCTTCATGTCAATCATATTTTCATAACTGAATAGTTCAGATATCGTGTCGTTCCCGGATAGGAATGATATCTGGATTCCGTTAAAACTCTTTGCGGCGTGGATGATAGTATTCATAAGCCGCAATATAGCAAAAGATCTTAATAAGCATATACCCCAACCCCCCAGATTGGAAGTCTGAAACCCATATTGTACATCGGACAAAGAGGGATGGGATATTCATCTGAACCCTGATTTGACAGACCTATTGGTATTACCAAAAGGCCATAACGGGCGTATATCAGGAAAAAGCAGGAAAAAATCCCATATTTTTCACATCTGGGGCCCACCACCGGACGGACATCGCCGGGCAATATTATATATACCTCACCTACACAACCAACTCCATCCTCAACGGGGGGGAAACAGACATGAAAAAAGAAGAATTTCGCAGCATTCTCTCAGGTGCTATCGCAAACGAGGTGGAATCATACACGTTCTACCGGGGAATCGAGAGATGCACATCCGATGAGACAATGAAGAAAATATTCGGGAATCTTGCCGAAGAAGAACAGGGCCACCGGGAAACACTGGAAGAGTTCCTCACACAACCGATTAAATCATTTCACTTTGATGAAGCACGGGACTACAAGATTTCAGAGACACTGGATGTTCCGCAACTGACTATCGATATGAAACCCAAAGAAGGCATTGCCCTTGCCATCAAAAAGGAAGAGGAATCACGGGATATGTACCGGGCACTCGCAGAACTGAGCACAGATCCGGAACAGAAGAAGTTATTCACAAACCTTTCCAACATGGAATCAGGTCACAAGGCACAGCTGGAAGACTGCTATACCAACATGGCATTTCCTGAAGTCTGGTAAGAAGGTATTTTTGATTATTCCGGGGGAGTGGTATATTTTTACCCACCCTCCTGCTTCTGTTTATTTCGTGAGGGGGCAGCACCACTTTTTTCCGGCATTCGCTATTTTTTTGCTCCCATACCAAAGTGTTCATACATGGAGAAATGAGTGCATTATTACTACAATGTGGAATCACCGGCGATTATGAAACACCAACATTTAACCCTATCTTCCGGCCATATGAATGAATATGGATATACGGCCCAGTGCAGAGAAGACCTATAAGTCCATGCTGCAGGTGATCCCACAGATCCTTGGAATCCTGCTTCTGGTAAGCCTTCTTCTGACAGTAATTCCACCGGAATGGTATGGAATTGTCTTCTCCGGCCGTCCGATCGCTGACTCGGTCGCAGGTGCTGCAATCGGAAGTATTGCTGCCGGAAACCCGGTAACAAGCTACGTCATTGGTGGAGAACTCCTGAATACCGGCATCAGCCTCACCGCTGTAACCGCATTTATCGTTGCGTGGGTCACCGTCGGCGTTATTCAGTTACCGGTAGAGATGAACATCCTTGGGAAGCGGTTTGCGATTGCTCGCAATCTCTCCGGATTTATCTTTGCAATTCTTATTGCCATACTGACAGAAGTCACCCTCTCTGCCCTCGGAGGTATACTGTGAAACAAAAACAGGGACAGGGGAAGGAGAAGGGAAAAATTAACGGGAAAACAGAGAATAATTCACGATTTCCCATCATTTTTCTCGGGATTGTCGCAGGTATCTACTGCATTGTTGCCATTGTGGACACTGGCATCGCCATCCGTGCACTGGGTGCCTTTATTGATATTCTCCGCCAGATAATCCCTGTACTGTTACTGGTCTTTGTCCTGATGTTTCTCGTCAATCTCTTTATCAAACCGAAAGCAATTGCAAAGCATCTCGGTTCAGAATCAGGATTAAGCGGGTGGGTAATAGCAATCATCGCCGGCATCATTGCAACAGGTCCTGTCTATGTCTGGTATTCGATGCTCGCTGACTTCCGGGAAAAAGGGATGCGAACTGCTCTTGCAGGGGTATTTCTCTATATGCGGTCGGTAAAACTTCCGTTTATTCCCGTGATGATGTATTACTTCGGGAGCCTCTATACTGCAGTGCTTACCGTATACCTGATTCTGTTTTCTGTGCTTGTCGGACTTGTCTGTGAGGCAGCAGTCGGAAAGGAAGATATTCCTGTCCACAAAGACAAGATAACACAATGCCCACCGGAAGGGAGACAGTAAAAATAACTCTCGCAGAGAGCAACAAAGCCAGTCTCCCTATTTTTTTTATTCTGATTCAAAGTCAGGCAATACTGCTCACCGGATACGGATAAAATCCCGCAGATCAGCATGCAGAAATGTTTCTGCTTCCTGCAGATTTCCGCCCTCCATCTTCGCAAAGAAGAATCCGAATACCGGATAGGAGGTAAAGTCCACCGGCCGCATCTCTAAGGGATGGGCAAACGATGCCGCAAACCCATCGTAATCAAACCCGCCAATTGTCTCAGGGAGCATATCTGCAGGAGGCTTTACGATGAGGATGACATAGACATCCCCATTGTCATCGGCGAGAAGTGTCTCCCAGTCCGGCGCCTTCTCTTCAAAGTATGCCCGGTATACATTGATGCCATAGGCATACGCCGCAATATCCGTCGTACACCACCCGGCAAACCGCATCGGATTCACTTCAATAGGAACAACATGCCCGTCTTCATCCACCCGCACCTCGATATGCAGGGGAAAATTCCTGATGCCGGTGAGTGCCTGAATCCGGCGGAGAAGAACTGTCACCGGTGAGAGGTATTCTCTGATGATCGCTTTGGATGTCAGGTAGACTTTGTCGTCCACATCCGCATCGGATGAGAACATATGGGAGAGAATATTGAGGACAACCGGTTCACCGTCTGCTGTGAAACAGGCATCTATTGCAAGTTCAGTCCCGGGAATATACTCTTCAATAATCCATGTCGCAGCACTGTATACCTGTGGGGGAAAAAGCGACGAATGCTCGTTTATATCTCTTTTCAGGGACAACAGAACATCTTCCCATTCAGCGTCAGACGCAACCATGTGCACCCCTGCACTGAAGAAGCCGACTGCCGGTTTGATGATGAAGGGCTTTGGAATGCCCCTGATATCCAGAGTATCAAGGTCTTCTGCTGCTACTTCACGGAAGAAAAAGTCAGGAAAGAGCGGCCGGAGGAGACGACGGAATGCCGCCTTATCCTTGAACAGGGAAATGGTTTCGGGAAGTCCGGTAAACGCCAGATTTTCTGCAATCCACTGAAGAGCATGTTCAGAATTACTGTAGAGTTTCTGTTCCGGGTTCTCCTTCATCAGGGCAATACATGCCGCATCATCCATAAGTGCAGTCTCATCCGGGAAATTCTGGTTTTGTGCCATCTCATTTCTGAGCACAGGCAGACCAGCGGAGATGATGGTTTCTTTCAGGTAACGGGATACATAGGGTTCATCGAGTATGATCATATACAGGTCACGGCTCCGGTATCGGGTAGTACAGCATATGTGAGCCATACAGGCAAAATGGTACCGGAAGCGGGCATCAAAGGGAGATGTCAACCTGGAATAACACTCTCTGACACCCAGAGGAGAAACAGAACCTACGCCCCTGATTAGGAAATAGATTCCTATTTATTGGATAAAATATCACACATAATCAGAACATTTGTATTTTCCGTATTACAGATGTACCCGGCCGCTGTATACACACAGCACATTCGAAGAGAAACCGCCGGAATGCCCACATGAGGAATTACTCAGACAGTCCTGACACCTGAGGAGAAAATATGACACGTACTACCATCGACTGGAACACATGCTGGAAAGAACAGTGGCAGAAGAACCATGAAATAAACAACAGGAAAGACAGTGCCAGCATGTGGGACGAACAGGACGCCGCCCGAAAATTCTACCGGATGTCGTATGAAAAAAACGGCGAACGGGTCAACCGGACCATTGCAGGACTCGCCCTGACACCCGAATCGCGGGTTCTTGATGTGGGAGCGGGCCCGGGTGCCATCACCATTCCCATCGCCCACCAGGTCAGCCATATTACCGCCGTTGAACCCTCTGAAGGGATGTTTTCCGTTTTGGAGGAGAACCTGAAAGAGGAGAACATCGGGAACGCAGACTGCGTACAGAAACGCTGGGAGGATGTTGACGTGGCAACAGATCTCTCTGGTCCCTATGATGTGGTCTTTGCCTCATTTTCCCTCGATGTCCCCGATATGAGTGCAGCAATAACGACGATGTGCGAGGCTTCATCGCAGTATGTCTACATCTTCTGGTTTGCAGGAGAGGCGTCCTGGGAGACGATGGCAAAAGATCTCTGGCCAAAACTCCACGGGACAGAATATGTTGCATCACCGAAATCTGATATTATCTTTAATATCCTGTATGCAATGGATATCTTCCCCCATGTCGAGCATTTTGTCTATGAACATATCTACCGGTTTGCAACCGAAGAAGAGGCAGTTGCATACTTCAAACCACGCCACTTTGTCACAACAGATGAGCAGGAAGAATTACTCAGGGAGTATATTATGCAGTCCCTCAAACATGACGGAGATACCGTCATTGTACCCGGCCATTCCCACCGCATGAAAATATGGTGGGATGTCAATGATTTTCCGGCTGCCTGAGTAGTGCTGCGTATATTCCGCAGGTCTCCTCTCAACAATAATATTTTCATACTCCATACCAAATAACCGAAAAATATTGTTTCATTCCCCATTTCAGATCCGTAATCCGTTTTATTCTTCGTACGTCATCCACAAAGGAGAACCACTCACCCACCCGAACAGGGAGAATGTCCACTTCATCGTGGGTCTCTGTGCCTGCTTCTTTGTCTACCTCGCGACCACATCTCATCGGAACGTTCCGGTTCTCTCCTCAGCCTGAACTCCGTCACTGAATGAATACAAAAACAGAACAGGCTACCATGATCATTGCCAGCGCCCGGATGCATGAGATGTGTAACTGTTGATGCGGAAAGTGAGAATATGATATTAGCACATGAATCATGAATGACTAATCGATATAATAAGAGCAGTTGTAAGAGGAAAACAGGAGGAACGGGGAAATCCTCTTATTTTTTATTCAGACCCGAAAAACCCAAAGAAAAACCTGAAGAAATTATTAAACATTCCTTCATCTTCATCTTCATTTTTATTTTCGTTCTGATTCTGGTTTTCATATGTATTGTATGAAGCGGTGTTCAGGCTGAATGCGAATGTGTCTGAAATACCGTCTTTGGATGCTTCCAGAACATATGAGCCTTCCTGCCATCCTTCGGTTTCAAACAGTATCTCTTCAATATTATTCCATTCTGAACTATTTCCTTCGATTACGGTTGTTTCGCCCTCAAAGAGTACATCACGTGTCTTAGAGTCACATACTTTTATAGTAAATATTGTTCCCGGCTCAAACGTTGTCAGCGCCGATACTGTTAGTGTCTGACCGGGCAAATGAAGTCCGGTCTGGTTTCCTGTCATATCTGTTTTCACTCTGATGACATATTCCGACGGTGAATGATTGCCCTGGGAATACCCGGTGTATGTATCAAACCCCACAACCCTGAAGGGATCAAATGACGATACACCTGAATTTTCATCACGTACGACAAGTCTGTAGGTATCGGGATACCCCAGTTCCGAGTCAGCATATCCCTTGATTGTATAGAAATTTTCACCATAATTTTGTACGTACGGCGCTGTCATGTAGAGTTTTGAGATATCGTGCAGGGTTCCGTCTTCTCCGGTGATTTCGACTGAAAAGGATGTTTCAGCAGGCAGGTTTGTCTTAACAATGAAATCAATACTCTCCCCGGGATTGTATTCGTTGTCGTTTACATCAACAGAAAGGCTGTTTCCTGTCTTGACTTCCTCTTCATTTGAATAACCGGCGCATGTATCAAACCCTACAACCCTGAAGGGATCAAATGCCGATGCACCTGAATTTTCATCATTTACGACAAGTCTGTAGGTATCCGGATATGCCAGTTCCGAGTCGACGTATCCTTTGATTGTATAGAAATTATCACCAGAGTTTTCTACGTACGGCTCTGTCGTATAGAGTTTTGAGATATCGTGCAGGGCTCCATCTTCTCCGGTGATTTCGAATGAAAGAGGTGTTTCAGCGGGCAGGTTCGTCTTAACAATGAAATCAATACTCTCACCTGAATAGTATTCTTTGTCATTTACATCAACAGAAAGGCTGTTTCCCGTCTTGAATCCATCTTCGTTTGAACTCCCGGTCTGCATTTCTGTAATTCTGAACAGGTCCGAATTATCTGTACTTGTTGCAGAAACTGGTACCGTCGCAATCACTGCAAGAATTATTGCAAGGTAAATAATGTGTCTAATTTTCATAATGACCAGATCCCTTTATAATTATGAAATTCCGTCATTGTAAGTATATATAATTATTTTTTTAATTTCCGGTTTCAAATGTTGTCGTTTTGGATAATCCCCGTCTTTTGCCTTCAAAGTCCATATCAAAAGCCATAATGGAGTTATTGATTTCGGGGTTGAGGGACATTATGAATCTATTGGATATTCAGGCCGCAATCAGTTATTGTAACTATTAAGTCGACCCGTTACCTGAGGAGTGAATGGTTGCCGGCAGCAATGACGGGATGTCCGACTGAAAGAAGAGATTCACCATTGGTGAGACTCCTCCGTCCCAATATCATCTGAAAATCCCTTTTACCTGAAAAAAACGTATTTTCTGGAGCAATATCACACAAAAAAACAGAAATATTCTATTTCCGCAAAAACCGGATCACCTGTTCAACCACTTCCGGATTACCCGGAAGGCGGACATGGCAATACTCCGATGCAGCCACGGAAAGCGCCGTTGGGTCATCAGGCAGCATTGCCACATCAGCACCCGGCATGCAGGAGTCTGCATGGGACACAATGCCATCCCCGCGGGCGGTCATCTGCCACCCGTCGGGCGAATATTCCCATGTCTGTCCTTCAAAGAGAGGGAAGAAGTCAGGCGTGCCGGTTACATTCCCACCGACAATCACCCGGTACCTGATATCACTGCGCAGACCGACATCCCGCAGTTCCTGCACAAATGGTCCGGTTGACCGGAATTCCTGAACCAACCTGTCAGCTGCCGGGTCATAGGTTTTCGGCACAAAGGTACCAGCCAGCTGCTGCAGAATGTTGGGCCCGTGGACGGGATCATTGAAGAGTTCTGCCATCGATGAACCGTTATTCGGCGGCCCGATGCCAATAAGCGTCCTCACCGAAATATTACGGGAGTCCCCGTCCATCACTTCCAACATATACCGGGTCACAGCAGCACCCATGGAATGACAGACAATATCAATCTCTCCCTGATATGCATGCTCCTCCCGCATGTTGTTGATAAAGTCCATCAGGGCACGACCAATCTCTTCAGCCCCCGCATCCCGCAGTTTGCTATGGCTAAAGTTCCAGCATACAAAAGACTCCTCTTCCAGCCGCCGGACGAGAGGTTCCCATACCCCGGGGTGACTCTTCCACCCATGTACAAGCACGACAGGACAGCTCGGTTGCATAAGGAATATTGGCATTCCTCCACCAAGAAATCATTGGTAAAAAAGGGTTTTTTTAGTGGTCGTTCTCTTTGTTCACCGGTACAACATCGTCCAGTTCATACGTGCCGGGCTCAACCGTGGTATCTTTCATAATATACATCGGAATCGCGAAGACTGCAATTCCAATGCAGATGATACCCACGACGATGAGTGCCAGAAGAAGGAACGTAAAGAGGCCTG
>Ga0075124_10000218_pt1 | contig 26959 bp, 24 predicted proteins | sample AntAceMetag02UKS_FD_69809 | JGI IMG/M metagenome (GOLD analysis project Ga0075124, IMG submission 69809) | Saline lake microbial communities from Ace Lake, Antarctica - Antarctic Ace Lake Metagenome 02UKS | ecosystem: Environmental > Aquatic > Non-marine Saline and Alkaline > Saline | place... | reverse complement strand
GCTTGTCTTTCAAATCAGTCATTTACAAAAGTAAACTCCTGATTTTCAAGACTGCGCAAGCCTCGAACTCGAACATTCTGAACTAAACACTTACTTTATGGACAGACACTAATTATGTTTTCATACATAAACTGTCAGAAACAGTTAAAATTAATACTAATATCATATTATTTATTTCTAAATAATCAATTATCAATCCTTTATTTATATCACCTTTCATGATCCCGAATATTCATTTGCAAAGCAAAGATACATATTTTATTATTTTTTTTATTAGAAGCAGTTATGAGACCTGTAACGAGCATTTAAAAACTTCTTGTTGAAATTTCAATTAAAAAGTTTTTTATTTTCTGTTTTGGTATAGGTTTATTTATATATTCTATATGCTCTGTAAAATCAATATCTTCGAAATAGGATAATTGTTCAAGGAAGAGTTTTTCATTAAAAAAATTATCAAAAAGTTCTTTTGCTTTTTTTGAAATTTCTTTTAAAGAATATTTATATTTAATAATAAAATATAAATCAACATAATCTTTCCATTTGGCTCTACCTCCAAGAGCATAAGCTTTCATTCCTGCAAGATCAAGAAGTGATGGGATTTTTATTATATTATCAAATTTTATTGTATGAGGAATTTTATGATTAAACTGAAAAAAAGTTAATTTTATTGAATTAACTATTAAATGTAATTGTTCATAATCTTCAAAAATGTTTTTCTCAACATAGAAGCCATTTTTTTCAATAGTGTTTTTAATTGTTCTTTTTTTAATATTTTGGTAAGTGAACAAATCAAAATCAATAGAGCGTCTGTGACCTAAATATAAAGCTATTGCAGTACCTCCTACTAAAAAATAATCATTTTTAAAATTATTTATTAATGGCAATAATTCAATTTGTTTTTTTGTAAGTACTTCTTTATGCATGTCTTTTAAAATAAAGATTAAAATAATTTATTGTTCTGTTATGATAATTATTTCTTTTAAAAGATGTTTGTTTGTAAAATATCTGTGCAATTTTTTTAATTCCTATTAAAGAAAAAAGTTTTTTTACATCTTCTTTATCACCATAATTTAAAATTGTTTCTACAAGAAAATTTATGCTTATGTTTTCTTTTTCTTCTTCTTTTATATACCAAAACAAATTAGCATTTTTTTTAATAAACTGTTTTATCTCAGGCGAATTCATACACTTATTTTTTATAATATTATCTTGAATTTAGACTTTTTAAATCAATTTTTTTAACTTCAGTTTCCATTTTTTTTTTAATTTTTTCCCAGTTAACTTTTTTAATCATTTCAGGCATTAACTGGTCTTGTGCATCATCAAAATAAACCAATGAACGCAATATCTGATAAGCGATATCAGATTCTTTTCCGAATTTTTCAGGCAACTTTTTAATAAGATATTCTAATTTAAACTCGTTCAATAAAAAAAATAAATCTATAAAATCTTTTTTTATACCTCTGCCTGATATAGCATTAAGTTTCATTAAGGCGATATCCATTTTACCGGAAATATTTATATTTTTAAATATAATAAATGGCTGAACAATATTATATTTGTATTTAAAAAAAGACAATTGTACTTTATTTATTTCTCCCACCAGTGTATTTTTTTGGCTATAAAGCGGTGTGAACAATCCCAGTTCTCCCAATCTTTCTTTAATCATCTCAAGATTGAAGTTGTGCGGAGTAAAAAAGTCAAAATCTATTGACTTTCTATGTCCAATTTGCAAGGCAAGAGCAGTTCCTCCAGCCAGATAAAAATCATTAATCCAATCCTGTTTTGATAAATGATGAAATATTTCCAGTTGGTTTTTTGTTAATATGTCAAAATAAATTTTATTCATTTAAAATTAGTTCCCAGTATTTTTTTGTTTTTGGCAGAATTTGTTTATTATTTATTACATTTTTTTTCATTGTTTCAACATTATAATGATTCAACAGCCATATTACTGAGGATGTATTACCATAGTTTAATATTCGTTCAATAACTAATTTGGAATATTTTTCAGTATCAATTTTTTTTAAATCATATTCCCAAAAATACACAGAAAAATCTTCCGGTAAGTTAGCCTTGTCTTTCATAGAATTATTTTTTTAGATAAAACGTTTTAAATGACCAAATCCTACTTTGCTACAAAGGTATAAAATTATAAGCAATAAAGCACATAAATCTTTTTCCTGGAAAACAAAAAATTTACTTATACAACCTTTCATCATCCCGAATATTCATTCACAAAGCAAAGATACACATTTTTATTCTGTCTTTTGTTGCTCTCTTATTAATTCCCAAAATTCATCTGCTATTTTATCTCTTGAAAAATATTTTTTTACATATTCAAGGGCATTGTTTCCTAAAAAATTAAGTAATTCCGGTGAATTGTATATCTCAATTATTTTTTTATATAAATCTTTATGGTCTTCCGGAACAAAAGAAAGTCCACATTTGCCTTGGTCAATAAACAATTCTTTGGCTTCTCCTTCAACTCCTAACAAAATTGGTTTTTTCATAGCCAGATTTTCGAAAATTTTTGAAGGAATAGCTCCTTTAAATATATCTAATCGCTTTAAAGGTATAACAGCAACATCAATGGCTTTAATAACTGCTGGCATATTATTTTTAGAAACAGAGTTAAAGAAATATACATTATCTAAGTTAAGTTTGTTTTTAATCTCTATTAATCTTTGTTTTTCAGGACCATCACCTAATAATACAAACTTTATTTGTCTGTGTGAATCATAATTTTTTAAAGCTTGGGCAGATTTCAGTATAACATCCAAACCCTGAGCATATCCTATAATTCCGGCATATAATAATATAAAATCATTGTTTGAAAAACCATTTTCTTCTCTCCAAATAGTTTTTATATTTTCAGGATTATAAAAGTTTGTATCAACTCCGTTTTTTAACCAGTATATTGTTTTGTCAGGAAATCTATTAAGTATATTTTTTACAATTCCTTGTGTTTGGCATGTGATAATTTCTGATTTTTTGTATAAAAATTCTTCTAATAAAACAGATATTTTTAATAAAAATTTATTAGATATGAGTCCTAATTTTTCAGCACTTTCGGGCCACAGGTCAGAGACATTGAATATTAGTTTGGTTTTTTTTATTTTTTTTAGCAGATATGCAGATATGCCTAAAAACAGAGGTGGTGATTCACAAAAGATATAGTCATATTTTTTTAGTTTAAACAAACCAACAAAAAACGATGAAAAGACAAATGAAAAATAATTAATGATTCTAAAAAATATAGATTTACTGTCTTTTACAAAAATCCATGAACGGTGTATTTTTAGTCCTTGCAATTCTTCATAACAATATAATTTCTTCTTATAATGGGTATGGATTTTCCTTTGAGGATAGTTGGGCATAGCTGTTAAAACAGTTATATCTGCTCCTTTGTTTTGCAATATGATGGCTAATTCAAAAAGGCGGTTTTGAGGAGCACCTGTTTCAGGAGGAAAATATTGTGTGAGAATAAGGATTTTCATTTTTTATTTTTCTCAATAAGAGCATTATAAATACTTATCATTTGCTGAACGTTATCTTTCCAGTTAAAATATTTCATCACTCTTTTTCTTCCATTTTTACCTAATGTCTTTCTTAAGTTTTCGTCTAATATCAGTTTTTCAATGGCTATTGCTAATTTTTCAACATCTTTTGCCGGAACAATTAATCCTGTATGTTCATTTTCTACTACTTCGGGCAAACCGCCAACATCTGATGCTACAACAGGAATTGAATATGCCGAGGCCTCAACAGCAGCGACACCAAATGTTTCAGAATCAATTATAGATGGTATAACAAAAACATCTAAGTTTTCTAATAGCTTATGATATTTTTCCTCTTCTGATAGCTGACTTACAAAACCATGAAAAGTAACTTTATCTCTTACATTTAGTTCGGAAGAGAGTTTATCTAAAAATTTCATAAGTTCACCATCTCCTACAATTTCTAAACGTATATTTGAATATTTAGGAGAAAGCATAGCAAAAGCTCTTATTAGATACTCCACTCCATATTTTTTGCTTAATGTTCTTATAGTACCTATTCTGATAAGATTATCTTTTTGATATATTTTGTTTTTTCTGAATTTTTCAGTATTTACACCAAAAGGAACTAATTCTACTTCCTTATTCGTAAGTTTAATCATTTCTCTTTGTGTAATTTTGGATAATACAGTAAGTTTATCGGCTTTTTTAAAAGAATACTTTAATACTTTTTTCATGATACTTTTTTTCGGACTATCAAAAATATCAGCTCCCCAACCTGTGATAATATAAGGATGAAAATTAAGAGTAGCCCCCATAAACCCATAACTTGTAGCATATTGAGCATGAACAATATCAGGTTCAATTTGCTTTACATATTTTTTTAACAACTTGATATTTAAAAGGTAATCTATTTTATTACCAATATATTTTTTTAAAGGATAATATCTTACTTTATCAAATCTAATTCCTAAATCAAAACTTATTACATAAAGTTTAATATCATTATATTCGGATAAAGTTTTTATCCATTTCTGTATATGAACACTCCTGTTATTACCAAGGAAACATATTTTCATAACAAACCTTGTTTCTGATAGTTTTTAATCAAATTTTCCAATCCAATACTCAGCATCATCTTTTCATCAATATTTACAATACTTTTGATTTTTTCAATAGAATATATTTTTTTATTTACCAACTCTCTGTATTTAATGCTATTAATCACTTGATATTTATATGGTAAAATATCAAAGCATAAAGCAATAATTCTTAATAAAAAGCCAAGTATATTAGGTATAAGAAGTGTTTTTTTTTCAATATTTAATTTTTGCTTTATAGTTTCAATAAACTCCACTAATAAACATGGAGAGTTTATGTTATATATTTTGTTTTCAAATTTATCTTTTTTTATAAAATAATGAATAACTGCTGTAAGATATTTTACATAAACATAATTTGCTTTAGTTTTTTTACTTATATAAAAGAACTTTCCTTTTTTTAGTGAACGGAACAAATTAAGTAATTTGTTTTCTTTATCCAATTCACTAAATACATTTGATGGTCTGAGAATAACATAATTAAGTGGTTTTATTTCTGCAAATAATTCTAATATCTTTTCAGCTTCATATTTAGTTTTTTCATACTCGTTATTAAGAATAGCCGTTGTTGTTTCATATATTATATTTGTTTTTTGTTTATAAATCCCATAAATTCCACAACTGCTTATATAAAGAACCTTTACTGTCGGATATTTAGTTACTTCTTCAAGTACATATCTCATTCCATCAACATTTACTTCATACATTTTTGAAACATCTCTTTTTTCTCCTGCAATATGTATAAAATAGTCACAATTTGAGATAATGTTTGTATATTTACTTATTTGAAAGATGTCTCCTGTTATGTAATTTACATTATCAAAATTTTTTAATGAACTGTTTCGTGTTAAAACAAACAAATTATAATTTGAAACATTTAACTCATCTATTAAATGTTTTCCTATTAAACCTGTTCCCCCTGTAATAAATATTTTAATCTTTATATTGTTTTTCATTTATCTTATTAATTTATTTTAAATATTTGATAAAATGTATAAATGTAAGCTTTGGCTTTTATAAAATATTTTTTTTTGAAAGGAGAAAGGAATAAAAAAACAAAAAATCTTGTTAAGACATTAAAAACACTTATTACAACAACAACTACGGTCTCTGGTATGGAATGATATTTTTTATAGAATTTGATTTTATTAAATGTTTGATTATAAATTGATATGTTATAATTTTTTTTCGCACTTTGTCCTATGTGATGAATAATTTCAGCTTGTGGTAAATAAATTATTTTCATATTTTTTTTATGTATGCGATAACAAAAATCTATATCTTCTATCCAAAACATATTTTCATCAAGATATCCGATAGTTTTAAGTAGTCCTTTTCTAAATATCATTGCTGCACCAGACATAGATTCTACCTCAAAAGATTGATTAAAATTTTTATCAAAATAATATTTATCTTTAATAAATTTATTGAGATAAAACATTTCAGCTATAATATATTTAATTTTTGGGAAGCGCCAAACAGAATATTGTATTGATTTATCAGTATTTAATAACTTTGGACATGCTATATTTATTTTTTGATTGTTGTCTAAATAATTTTTTAGTTTGACCAAAGCGTCATCTACTATTTCTGTATCAGGATTAAGCATAAATATGTATTTGCCTTTTGCTATTTTAAAAGCTTGATTATTTGCTGTTGGGAAACCTGTATTTTTAGAATTTTTAATTAAAATTACTTGCGGATAATTATTAATTATTGCATCAATACTGCCATCAGAAGAGTGATTATCAACTACAATAACTTCAAAAGTGATATTTAAGTTATTTTTGTTATTATAAATAGAGTTAAGGCAATTTAAAATAAATTGTTTAACATTATAATTTACAATAATTATGCTTATATCAGGATTTTTCATTTATAGATGATTCGGTTTTTATAATTTGAGATATTCCTATAAGTAGCCAAAACAGATGTGCTAATAAATAAAAATCTAATACATTGCTAACAATATTTTGTATATTTATAATGATAAATATTACAAATATGAAAATAAACAGTTTGTTGTTTTTTTGGTAAATATATTTTACTGATTGTATAGAAAATGTTAATGCAAGGAATAAGTATGATATTAAGCCCCAAACACCTGTTTCGTTAGCTAATTTAAGAAACCATCCATCAGTTGAAGATGCTGAAAATTCTTTATAGTTCTTATTGGAGAAGCGAGCAGCGACATGTCCTGCTTTACCTAATCCGTGTCCAAAAGGATTATATCTAAAATCTTCAAAAGATTTTTTCCATAAGTCGGCTCTTGTATTATTTTTTTCTAAACTTACTGTGCCTACAGATGAGTGCATTGTCCATCTTATAAATTCTGAAGGAGAATTTATATAGTATGAAATAATAAAAAAACACAAAATTGTTAAGCAAATCGTTATAAATAAACTTTTCCATTTTTTTAAAAGAAATGTTAAAAAAAGTATGCCAATTACAGATATAACTAATGGACCTCGTGATACTGATAATAAAAGGCATATCCAAATAGCAGAAATAAAAATATAATTATAAAAAGAGTGCTTTTGAGTTTCTTTGTAAAAAAAGTAAAGAAATGAAATAGCCATAAATGTTCCAAAGATAACAGGTGACCAAAAAAAAGAAGTCATACGTATTACAAAATATTCGTTTACTACTCCTCCTGCTCTGTTAATCATATTTATCATTGTTTCATAAAATCCGAAATAAAGAATAAATCCGGCAAGTGCAACAAAAAAAAATATTTTAAATATTTTATCAACTAAAACTTTAACTTCTATTAAATTATTTTTATGAAATTTTATTAAAAAATAGAATATTAGAGGAACGTAAGACATTCGTATAGCATAAATACTTAACTTAATATTATGAGCCAAAATAATGCCTAATACTATATTTGATATAGCAAAAATTATAACAATCCAATCAAAGAAATTAAGAACTGGAAGTTTCCCACGTTTAAGGACAGGATAAAATGAGTAAATTGCTAAAAAAAGTATATATATATCTAATAAGGATGAAACAAAATATTCTAATATAGTTTTAGAAGTCTCATTTCCTATTAAAAGCACTCTAATAGTTGGAAAAATACATCCGAAAATGAAAAATACAAAAATGCTGTTATATAAAAATCTTATGTTGAATCGTGAGAGCATAAATAAATATAATTTTTTATTGTTTTTTACAATCTGATATTTTATAAATCCATATTATTATTGTTATTATAAATAATGATTCTAATGAAGATAACATATAAAATCCTTTTATTACATCTTCTGTAATTAGTCCTCCATAAATCATAGAGATAATAAGTATAGCATTCCCAATTAGTGATAGAATAAATAATTTTTTTTGTTTATTAATTATTAAAGGTATTTGTGAAATAGGGGCTCTAATAAAGTCAAAAAATATCCATGGAGATAAAATACTTGCATATACTCCTGCTTCACGCCATTCATTGCCAAATACAAAAGCAAATAATTGTGGCCCTGTAAAAAGCAAAATTAATAAAATAGGTAAACCTATCAATGCACTTTTTATAATTGTAGATTTTACTATATTTTTCATGCTCTTATTATCATTATATATTTCTGATGATCGTTGATAAAAAACTTGTGATATTGCAGCACCAATAAGGTTCATAGGTACTTGTAAAATCTTCATAGCATAAAAATAAGTGCCTACTACTACTGAACAAAAAAAATAACTTATAAAATAAATTATACCATTTATCTGAAACATATCTGATATTGCCTGAAAGGAATTAACTAAAGGAAACTCTTTATAAACCTTTGCCATCTCTATCATTTTAGATTTATTTATTTCTTTTTTATGAGAATTTATACTGTTAAATATTTTTTTAAAAAAAATGGTTATAGCAGTTAAGTGTCCAAAAACTGTTCCTATTAATAAGCCAATAGCACCAAATTTAAATATTCCTAAAATAAGATTTATACTAGAAACCGTGGCTGAATTTGATACACGATAAAATACAATGCTTTTATATTTTTTCTTTCTATTCGCCCAGTTGCTAAGTGATTGATATATGCCAAGTAATAAAACCATTAGTGGAAGGAAGTATAACCAATTTTTTAATCTATTGTTTATATTTAGAGTATCAAACAAAAAAAAGTTAAAAATAAGAACTCCCAGTAGTGATAAAAAACTAATTATTAGTATAAAAAAGAATGAAAGAGCAAGTAAATTAATAGCATCAGAATCTTTTTTTGGTAGCACAATTGAAATTTCATACCTTACAGAAGCTATAACAGCAATAGCAGAAACAATTGACATAAATAAAGCTAAAACACCAAAATCTTCAGGAGTATATAACCGAGATAATATTGGGGAAATTAAAATGGAAATAACTTGAGCAATTGATGTTCCTGTAATTAATACAAAAATATTTTTTATAAATTCCGACTTTAGTATCTTGCCTTTAATGTTAAATATAATATTCAATTTCTATTTTTTTATTACCAAAATAAAACACAAAATTAATTTTATTTTTCTAATTCTTTTTGTTTAATATTGTTTTATATTTTATACTGTCAATCTATGCGAATATTTTTAATTGGATATATGGGCTGTGGCAAAACAAATTTTGGAAAATATTTGTCAAAAAAAATAAATTTTAATTATATTGATTTAGACAGTTTGTTTGAAAAAAAATATCACATAAGTATTGAAAAGTTTTTTAATGACAAAGATCAGAATGAGTTTAGAAAAATAGAACATCAGTTATTAATAGATACATTAAGCTATGACAATGTTGTTATTTCTACAGGAGGTGGAACACCTTGCTTTTATGATAATATGGAAATTATAAAAAATAATGGTATCTCTATTTATATAAAAATGAGTACAGATGGTCTATTTAACCGACTAATAAATTCCCAAAATAAACGTCCTTTATTGAAAAAAATGACAAAAAAGGAATTGAAAAATTTTATTAAAAAACAACTGAAAGAAAGAGAACAATATTATTTTCAAGCTGATTATACTATTGATGGAACAATTTCGAAAAGTAGAAATGAAAGAATAGTGAATTTAATAAAACACAGTTGTCTTTAATTATGTATAGTAAATTATATTTTCAAAAAAAAATGATAATAACAGATTTTAATTCGTCTTATTTAAATTGATATAAAAATCTCTGTTATACCGATATGCTTTAAGTATTTAAAAATATTACACTATGTTTATAATTTTAAACTAAAAGTCAATCAGCATATCTAAACCTATACTTTTAGATTTAAAATCACTACTGTCCGACTAAATTTAAAAATTTAGGTAAAATCGTTTCTAAATATTATGAGATTCCTCGCTATTACTCGGAATGACAGCATAATTCGGGTAAGGGATAGGGGTGTATTTTCGCAAAGCGAAAATACACCCCTATCCCCAAAAAAATAATACCATTGTCATTCCGAATGGAGCGTAGCGAAATGAGGAATCTGCAAAAGGAAGCTCATATTTTGTTTTTAATCGGACACTAATGATTTAAAATCATAAAATCTAAAAGAGATTTAGTATATTTTATTATTTTTGTCAAAAATTAATTATTAATAAATAATTAAAATGAAAATACTAATAGTTGGAACCGGATATGTAGGTTTAGTAACAGGAACTTGTTTTTCGGAAGTTGGTATAGATGTTACTTGTGTTGATATTGACAAAACAAAAGTAGAGAATTTAAAAAAAGGCATTGTATCAATTTATGAGCCAATGCTTGAGCCAATGGTAAAGCGAAATATAGAAAAAGGTAGATTGCACTTTTCAGATAATTTATCTTCTGCCATTGATGATTGTGAAGTTATATTTTGTGCTGTTGGAACACCTCCAGAAGAAGATGGAAGTGCTGATTTAAAACATGTACTTGATGTTGCCAAAGAAATAGGTAAAAATATAAATAATTATATACTCGTTGCCACCAAAAGTACTGTGCCTGTTGGAACAGCACAAAAGATTAAAACTGCTATACAAAAGGAACTAGATATACGTAAAAAAAATATAGAGTTTGATGTTGTCTCAAATCCTGAATTTCTTAAAGAAGGAAATGCTGTTGAAGATTTTTTGAAACCTGACAGGATAATTGTAGGTACTGAATCTGAAAGAGCTAAGGATATTATAAATAAACTTTACAGACCTTTTACTCTTAATGGACATCCTGTTATTTTTATGGATATACTTTCTTCCGAAATGACCAAATATGCAGCAAATGCAATGCTTGCAACAAAAATCAGCTTTATAAATGATATAGCAAATTTGTGCGAGATAACAGGAGCTGATGTAAATATGGTTAGAAAAGGAATAGGAAGCGATACAAGAATAGGAAATAAATTTATTTATCCCGGCATCGGATATGGTGGCTCTTGTTTCCCAAAAGATGTAAAAGCCCTGATAAAAACTGCTAAAAAGAATGATTATCAATTAAAGGTATTACAAGCTGTTGAAGATGTTAATGAAAAACAAAAATCAATCTTGTTTTATAAAGCACTTAAATTTTTTAATAATAATCTGAAAAATAAAACTATCGCTTTATGGGGACTATCTTTCAAACCAAAAACAGATGATATGAGAGAAGCTCCTTCTTTAATAATAATTGATAAACTTATAAAAGCAGGAGCTAATATAAAAGTTTATGACCCTATTGCTATGAAAGAAGCCAAACGTAGAATAGGAAATAAAGTTGAATATACAAACGACCCTTATCAAACTCTTACCAATGCAGATTGTTTACTACTGATAACAGAATGTTCTGAATTTAGATTCCCTGATTATGAAAAAATGAAAAAAATTATGAAAAGACCTGTTATCTTTGATGGAAGAAATATTTATGACAAAAATGTAATGAAAGAAAAAGGATTTATTTATTTTTGTATAGGAGTTAAAACAAAATATTAAAATTTTAATTTATGAGAAAAAAAATACTTGTTACTGGTGGTGCGGGATTTTTGGGTTCACATTTATGCGAACAACTTCTAAATCAGGGTAATGAAGTTATTTGCCTTGATAATTATTTTACAGGACAAAAACAAAATGTCATTCATTTATTAAAAAATCCGTATTTTGAGATTATCCGCCATGATATAACAATGCCTTTTTATATTGAAGTAGATGAAATATATAACCTTGCTTGTCCTGCTTCACCAGTATATTATCAATACAATCCTATTAAAACAGTAAAAACATCTGTAATGGGTGCTATTAATATGCTTGGATTAGCCAAAAGAATAAAAGCTAAAATATTACAGGCATCTACCAGCGAAATATATGGCGACCCTATGATACATCCACAGACAGAAGATTATTGGGGACATGTAAATACAATAGGTATAAGAGCTTGCTATGATGAAGGTAAAAGATGCGCCGAAACATTATTTATCAATTATCATCGCCAAAATAATGTTAATATAAAAATTATACGAATCTTTAATACTTACGGACCTCGCATGAAACCCAATGATGGCAGAGTTGTTTCAAACTTTATAATTCAAGCTTTGAAAAATGAAGATATTACTATTTATGGCAATGGACTACAAACACGAAGTTTTTGCTATGTAGATGATTTAATTGACGGTATGATTAAATTTATGAATTCAAAAAATGAATTTATCGGACCTGTTAATATAGGAAATCCTGAAGAAATTACTATGTTGGATTTAGCCAAAAAAATTATAAAACTTACAAATTCCAAATCAAAAATTATTTATAAACATTTACCTGACGATGACCCTATACAAAGACAACCTAATATTGATTTGGCTAAGAAAAAACTGAACTGGAAACCAAAAATTCAACTTGATGATGGCTTAATAAAAACAATAAAATATTTTAAATCATTAAAAATATAAAATTATAATCCGTTTTAAGGACAAAATTAAAAATCTAGAATGTTAAATATATTAGTTACAGGATGTAATGGCCAGCTTGGAAAAGAAATTTCTAATATAAGTCCAATGTATAGTGATTATCATTATATATTTACTGATATAGATGAACTGGATATTACTAATTATGAAGCTCTTGAAAACTTTTTTTCCCATACCAAGATTGATTGTATAATAAATTGTGCAGCATATACAGCTGTTGATAAAGCCGAAACAGATACAAAAGCAGCATCTTTGTTAAATACTCTTGCTGTAAAATATCTTTCAATATTTTCAGAAAAATATGATTCTTTGCTTATACATATATCTACAGATTATGTTTTTGACGGTAAAAATTATAAGCCGTATATAGAGAGTGATAAAACAAATCCTCTTTCTGTCTATGGAAAGACAAAACTATCAGGCGAAAATCAAATTATTTCCTGTGCCACAAAAGCAGTCATTATTAGAACTTCATGGCTGTATTCCTCTTATGGCAGTAATTTTGTTAAGTCAATTATCAAATATGCTAAAGAACAGAAAAAACTTAACATAGTGTTTGATCAAATAGGAACACCTACTTATGCAAGAGATTTAGCTAAAGCAATTCTTGATATTATTACACAAATTAAGCATAAAAAAAATTCGGTAGAAATATATCATTATTCAAATCAAGGCGTTATAAGCTGGTATGATTTTGCTAAAGCAATAATAGAAATATCAAATATTAATTGCTCTGTAAATCCAATAGAAACAAAAGATTATCCAACACCAGCTCCTCGCCCGTATTATAGCATTTTAAATAAAAATAAAATTAAAAACCATTATAATATTAATATACCATATTGGAAAAATAGTTTAAAAGAATGTATTAAAAAAATAAATGAACATAAGACAGTTTAGAGTTTAGAGTCAGGAAACTTGATACCTTTACCAGTTAAATATTTCTTATGGGCTAAATAATTACTAAAAATTTAATTAAAATCAGTTATTATGAATAAACAAAATATTGATAAATCAATTTTAAAAAAAGCACAGTCATGGTTAGATGGTAACTATGATATTACAACAAAAAAACAAGTAAAAAATCTACTTGAAAATAATATTAATGAATTAAACGATGCTTTTTATAAAGATTTGGAATTTGGCACAGGAGGATTAAGAGGAATTATGGGCGTTGGTACAAACAGAATGAATAAATATACCGTAGGAATAGCTACACAAGGTCTTGCTAATTATTTAAAAAAAATCTATACTGACAAAAAACAAATAAAAATTGCTATTGCTTATGACTGCCGAAACAACAGTGCTTTTTTTGCAAGAACAGCTGCTGATGTTCTTGCTGCTAATAAGTTTAAAGTATATTTATTTGATGAACTTAGACCAACACCGGAATTATCATTTGCTGTTAGATATTTAAAATGTAATGCAGGAATTGTAATAACAGCTTCACATAATCCAAAAGAATATAATGGATACAAGGTATATTGGAACGATGGCGGTCAATTAGTACCTCCTCATGATAAAAATATCATTGAACAAGTTGAAAAAATAAAAAATATTAATGATGTAAATTTTAATGGAAAGAGTAAGTATATTGAAATAATAGGCAAAAATATTGATGACAAATATTTAAAAAGAATTAAAGAATTATCTCTTTCTAAAAATATTATAAAAAAACATAAATACCTAAAAATTGTTTATACTTCTATTCATGGGACAGGAATTAAATTAGTTCCTCAAAGTTTAAAAAATTTTGGATTCAGAGATGTGTATATCGTTGATAAACAATGTATTGTTGATGGCAATTTTTCAACCGTAAAATCACCTAATCCAGAAGAACCCGAAGCATTATCTCTTGCTATAAAAAGAGCAAAACAAGTGGATGCTGACCTTGTGATGGCAACAGACCCTGATGGCGACAGAGTAGGAATAGCAGTTAAAAATTATGAAAATAAGTTTGTATTACTTAATGGAAACCAAATAGCTTCATTATTAATATATTACTTAATAAATAAATGGAAAAATGATAGAAAACTAAAAGGCAAAGAATATATTGTAAAAACTATTGTTACAACAGAACTTTTAAAAGATATTGCTGATAAAAATAATGTTGAATGCTTTGACGTGCTTACAGGATTCAAATATATTGCAGAAGTTATTAAACAAAATGAAGATAAGAAAACTTTTATTGGTGGAGGAGAAGAAAGTTATGGATATCTTATGGGTGATTTTGTAAGAGACAAAGATGCTGTTATATCATGCAGTATGATAGCCGAAACTTGTGCATGGGCTATTCATAAAGACAAAACTCTATATGATTTATTAGCAGATATTTACTTTGAATATGGATTCTACAAAGAACGATTGATGTATATTGTTAAAAAAGGAAAGTCTGGAAGTGAAAAAATACAGGAAATGATGAAAAATTACAGAGACAATCCCATGCTTTCTATTAATAACTCAGATGTTGTTGTAATAAAAGATTATCTTACCCAAACAGAGAAAAATTTTGTTGATGGAACTGAAAAACCATTAAAAAAATTACTTAAATCTAATGTTATTCAGTTCTTTTTAAAAGATAAAACCAAAATTACTGTCCGTCCATCAGGAACAGAACCAAAAATAAAATATTATTTTAGTGTTAAGACAAATTTAGAGGATAAAGCCAGATTTGAGGAAACAAATAAAATATTAGAAAAAAAAATTGATGATGTTATAAGTTCTATGGGATTAAGATAAAAAAGATAAAATCTGTAAAGATTATACGGACCAAACATTTTTTTATAACTTGAATTATTAGTGTCCGACTAAAAATAAAATTAGAATTTATAATAGTAGATTCCTCACTCCGTTCGGAATGACAACTTCATTATGTTGGGAAGGTGGAGAAGAAGCAGCAGCGGCAGCGGCAGCAGCAGAAGAAGAGATGGTAAGGACGCGTAAAACGCGTCCTTACCATCATCCTGAACTCTAAACAACACTGTCATTCCGAGTGATAGCGAGGAATCTCATAATATTTAGAAACGATTTTACCTAAATTTTTATATTTAGTCGTACACTAGTGAAATTGAATAAATATTTTCATTTCTACTATTCATTTTTATTATCGCTTATTCTATGAACATAAACAGAACAACAATTTATCAAAAAATAAATTATATTCTTATTCTATCATTATCTTTTTTTATACCTGTTTATAAAAAAATTGTCCCTCTTATTATTGCTCTCTTACTTCTAAATTGGCTCATACAAGGTGATTTTAAAACCAAAATTTCAAGATTTGTCAAAAATCGCTTCTTTGCAATACTGTTTATCAGCTTATATCTAATATATTTAATCGGATTATGTTATACCAAAAACCTTTACGGCACAGCTAATTGCAAAGGCGGGTTGTTTGATATACAAGTAAAATTATCACTTCTTGTATTACCTTTAATATTATTTACAATTAATGATAATTTCCTAAAAAAAGAAAAAATCAATACTATTCTTTTATTATATATTTTAGGTTGTATTGTTGGCTCTTTGATATGTTTAGGAAATGCTACTTATAATTTTTGTAAAACAAATTCTTACGATTATTTCTATTATACATACATGTCTATATTACATCATCCAAGTTATTTCGCAATGTTTCTTGATTTTGCTATTTGTATAATTTTATTTTGGATAATTGAAAAATATAACTATTTATCAATTATTAAAAAAATAATACTTGGACTTATTGTTACATACTTCATTGTTTTTATTATGTTGCTTAGTTCAAAAGCAGGAATAATAAGCTTAATTGCAATATTTATTATTGAAATACTATATTTGATAATTCAAAAAAAAGAATATTTTACTGCTGCATTATCTTTCTTATATATTTTTCTTCTATTATTTATAGCCATAAACACTCTTCCTAGATCTGCCATTCGTCTTATTTCTGCAAAAAATGCGATAGAACATAAAGAAGACATAAAAAAAAATTCAGCAGAAAGCACAGCAGACCGTATCATGATATGGAAATCTTCAATTGAGATAATAAAAGATAACTTTTTATTTGGAGTTGGAACAGGAAGCGTAAAAGACATATTACTAAAAAAATACAAAGAAAAACAATTATCAGCACCTTTTAACAAAAGATTAAATGCTCATAATCAATATCTGCAAACATTTATTGCTGTTGGAATAACAGGATTTTTGATTTTAATTTTAAACTTAATCATACCTGCAATATATGCTTTTAAACGAAAAAATATATTATATCTGTTTTTTATAGGCATTATAAGTATTAACTTTTTGGTTGAATCTATGCTTGAAGTCCAGGATGGTGTAATTTTTTATGCATTTTTTAATTCCTTTTTACTATTATTTACAAAAAAAGGGCTAAAATAGTTTGGTCAGATATCCTACTGATATTATATCAATTTAATTATGAAACATCCTATTGTTTTATGGCTATATGGTTTTATGATTAATTTTTTATTGGTCAAATTCACTCTGTGAAATAATCAGGTCAGGCGGTTGCCTGATTCGGCTACTGACGAATGCCTAATTGCTTCGCATTTCACAGGATAAAGATACTTTTGGTTTTTAATTTTTGTCTTTTGGCTTTTTGCTTTTGGCTTTTTGCTTTTGGCTTTTGGCTTTTTGCTTTTGGCTTTTGGCTTTTGGCTTTTTGTCTTTTGGCTTTTGTCTTTTGTCTTTTGGCTTTTGGCTTTTGGCTTTTGGCTTTTGGCTTTTTGTCTTTTATCTTTTATCTTTTATCTTTAGATACTATCTTGGCCTGTCATAATATTCATCTGCTTTGCCTCCATAATGTTTGTTTCCTTTTGTTTCATCAGGATTACCAAATTCAGTATTTCTGCCATAAATCTTTGTTTCCCATGAATAGTTAGATATCTCACCTATAGCATTTGAATGTATAAGTTCATAATCGTTTGTAACAAGGTCAGGATTATAAAAAACAAATTTTCTGTTTTTTTGATTATCAAGAGTATAATAATGCCATATTTCATAAGGATAAGCACTCGGTTCATTAGGATGTTTTGAAATAGTATTGGGAGGTCCGTATTGTAAATATACTCTGCCTCTGTCTGTCTGATAACCTCTTCTTATTCTTGTTCCATAGTTAGCATTTACCTTTTTAACTTCCTCTAAATAAGACAGCCATTTTTTTTCAGGATTTTGTTTATCACGTTTTATCCAAAAATGGAAAAAGTATTTTTGCATTGTCTCTAAATCAGAAATTTTAAGTTGATTGTCATTAAACATTCTTTCTAATTGTGTTGAAACAGGATAAAGAGATTGTATATAATCAGTAAGAATTTTTTTATCATTATATTTAGCAGTAAATGTATTTTCAATATTTACAGAAGCAATATCTTTAATATCTGACTTAATATAAAGATTGCTCCTTTGAAAGAACAATTTATTAGAGGCAAGCATTTTGTTTTCCCTGTTTCTGATTTCTATCACTAAATTATAGTTGCCGGAAGCCAACTTGCTAATGTCAAATTGAGCAAATAAAATATTTACTTTTTCAGATGTCTGTTTTTTTATTTTAGTAAAGTCCGAAAACTTGTTATGCGTCTCATAAGATTCAATAAAATATGTGATAAGATATTCTTGACTTTCACCCAAAACAACATCAGTATTATATATTTCAGAATAAAAAATAATTGTATCAACATATTCAGGAAAGAAATTAACAACAAAAGGGACAATATCATAACCACTTTTAGTCAGGACACTATGTTCTGTGCTTTTTTTATATGTCTCTACCAGTTGTATGTCTGAAATTCTTATTTCATCAGGAGGGAAATCAATTATAACAATCTTTTTATCTCTATATTCTTGATGTGTTTTACTGTTTTTATCAGAAATAGTAATTTCAAAATCATAAGTTCCATTGTGTAATAAAAATCTTTGCTGGTCAATAAAATTAAAATTAATATCAGAAGTATCATCAATTTCAGGACTTAACAAATTATATTTTTTAAAACTCTTAATAGAATCATTTTGTTTAAAAATGAGTGTAACTTCAATAGCTCCCTGATATTTATTTTTATCATTTTTAATAAAGACAACGGTCTTGCCTACAACAGAGAAATATGTCTCAATATACGGACCATCAGTTGGAGAAAAAAAAGTTGAATATGATAACGAAGCCCATAAATTTTTTGCACTTGATATATTTATATTTAGTATAAAAAATACTGTAAATGATAATATAAATATTACTTTATTTAGCAATCTGTTATTTAAAATTGTTTTCATAATGTTTGTTTTTAACAAGTTTAAAGCATAAATTTTCAGTTTTTAGTTCAATTGTTTCTTTTTTTCTTTTTTTGTCCTTTGGCTTTTGGCTTTTGATTTTTGGCTTTTGGCTTTTGGCTTTTGGCTTTTGGCTTTTGGCTTTTGGCTTTTGGCTTTTGGCTTTTGATTTTTGGCTTTTGGCTTTTGGCTTTTGGCTTTTGGCTTTTGATTTTTGGCTTTTGATTTTTGGCTTTTGGCTTTTGGCTTTTGATTTTTGGCTTTTGGCTTTTGGCTTTTGATTTTTGGCTTTTGGCTTTTGGCTTTTGGCTTAAATATATTATGCTATTCGCATTGATTGTTAAAATATTTTTTTCCTAATTTATCTCCAAGTTCACTTGCTTTTTCCCAGTCAGAGCAAGATCCTTCCGGGTCTCTGTTCATTTCTTTTGATATACCTCTATTAATATAAGCAGTACTATATTTTGAGTTTAATTCTATAGCTTTGTTAAAATCATTTATTGCCTTACTGTATTCTTTCATTTTATGTCGTGCAATGCCTCTGTTATTATACGATAAGTAATATTCATGATTAAGTTTAATAGCCTGATTAAATTCTACAATAGCTTTCATATATTGTCCTTGTTTTAAGTAAACGCTGCCTCTGTTATTGTATGCTACGTAATAGTCAGGGTCTATAATGTTGGCTTTGTTAAATGCTTTTATAGCGCCATCATAATCTTTTAATTTGTTTTTAGTGCTTCCTAAATTATTATATACAAAAGCCAGGTCCGGCTCAATACTAATAGCTTTTTCATAATCTTTTACAGCTTCCTCATAATCTCCGAGTTTGCGTTTACAACTTGCTCTGTCATTATAAGCTTTTGCAAAATTATTTTTTAGTTCTATTGCCTTATCAAACATTTTGATAGCCTGTTTATATTTTTTAAGCAAAAATTTTATATCTCCCAAATCATAATAATGTTTATAATTATCAGGTTCTTTAGATATAATTTGCTCATAAAGTTTTTCAGATTGTTTATAGTTTTCCATATTTGTGGCTGTTTCAGCTCTTTTATAATATGCTTTTATAAACGTGCTGTCTAATTTGATAATTTTATCAAAATCTTTGTATGCCTGATTATAATTTTTAACATAAAGTTCAGCACATCCGCGGTTAAAAATAGCTTTTATAAAATCAGGTCTTATTTGTATAGCTTTACCAAAATAATCAATGGCTTCGTAATATTCTTTTTGAGCAAATTTTTGTATCCCAATATTATAATTTTCCTGAGATTCTTTTATTATCCGTGCCTGCATATTAATTTCAGTTATAGAATCTCTAAAATGTATTTCCTCTTCTGTTAACAAAGAGTCGGATTTTGTTAATAAAGAATCCGAACTTAATTGATTTTCATCTTCTGCTTGTCCTAAAACTATGTTAACAGAAAATAATGACAGTATTAAAAAATAGATATAAATTTTGTTCATATTTGGTAAGTATTCACCCCGTAGGAAATATCCAACGGGGTAAAGGTATTAAAAAATATATTGAATTTGTTTTCAGTTAAAATTTATCTGCTAATTTAATAAAATAATTATAAAAACAATATCTTTATTTGTCGTTCTTTTTTAATTTGAGTAGCTAGTGAGGTTTATATTAAAAGTATTAATGTAACCGTTCACAGCCAAAATGTTAAATTGATGATTGTAAATATTAAATGAAAAATGTTTATCTCCGGTTAAAGAAATCCACTGACTGATGGCTTGTAAACAAGTTATGTTTTATAGCAAAACTCAGTCCGTTTTTTAAACATAATTCCCTTATCAAACAAGTATGCCTGTGAGTTAGTTTTTTTTATTTTAAAATTTTTTAACCATTTTTTAAACCATGATTTTTGTTTGTGATTGTTAAGTTGTTCAGAATGTTTTTTGTTTTTTTTCATTCTTTTCCTTGTTTCAGAGGTCTGACTTTTTGAATGCCGCTTAATTGCTTTTTGATATGTTTTTTCAGCTTCCCATTCTTTTTTCTCTTCTAATCTTTCACTTTTCTTTATTGCTTTTTCTGCAGATTTAGATGACTGGCAAGTTGATAATAAAGGAATAAAAAATAATATAAAGACAAATAAAATTATGCTTATATATTTTATGTATGTTTTTATGCTTTTACTAATTAACATAATTTAAAAGATTAATATACAAGCCATTAGATATTTGAATGGTTTAAATCACTATTGTCCGACTAAATTTAAAAATTTAGGTAAAATCGTTTCTAAATATTATCAGTCGGGCGCCTGACCGATGAGATTCCTCGCTATCACTCGGAATGACAGTGTTATTTAGAATTCAGGGTGAGTGTAAGGACGCGTTTTACGCGTCCTTACACTCACTTCTTCTGCTGCTGCCGCTGCCGCTGCTGCTTCTTCTCCACCTTCCCAACATAACGAAGTTGTCATTCCGAACGGAGTGAGGAATCTACTATTATAAATTCTAATTTCATTTTTAGTCGGACACTAATAGGTTTAAATATTTTTTTCTTTTGCAAAGATATAATTTTTTTTTAAAAAAGAGACATAAAAAAAGCCCCGCCGAAGCGGGGCTAAAGGTTGTAATAACCTACGGCATATAGCCTTATTGTGATAAGAAAAATGGATTATTTCTTAATTAATTGCAAAGATATAACAAATAATTTTGACAAAAAAATTTTTTGTCTATATTTTTTGTATTTTTGACAAAAGAAAAAAATATATATAAATTAAAAAAAGTAAAATTATGGCAAAAACACTTGGATTAGATTTAGGAACAAATTCTGTTGGGTGGGCTGTTGTGGAAAAAAACAGAATCAACAATAATGAATTTAAAACAACATTAAAGGATAAAGGTGTTGTAATATTTTCAGAAGGAGTAAAAAAAGAAAAAGGGAGTGAAAAATCTAGAGCAGCAGAAAGAACAAATTTTAGGAGTGCAAGAAGAATAAAGTTTAGACGCAAATTGAGGAAATATAAAACATTAAAAGTGCTTATTAATGATGGTATGTGTCCTCTTACTATTGATGAACTTGAAAAGTGGAGGCTATACAAAAATCCTGAAACTACAAAAAATGAAAGTTTTAAAAACTACCCAACAAATTCCGACTTTTTGGATTGGTTAAAAACTGATGAAGAAAATAATAAAAATCCATATTATTTTAGAGATAAATTTTCACGACAGAAATACGACTGGGAAAATAATAAAACTTTAAAAGAAGAATTAGGCAGAGCATTTTATCATATTGCACAACGCAGAGGTTTTTTGAGTAATAGACTGGAGCAAAGCGATGATTCTGTAATAGAAGAATACAAAGAGAAAATAGAAGAAATCCTAGAAAAGGTAAATAATAGTGCAGAATTATTAGATAATATAAACCAACTATTTGAACCTTTTGAATTTGAAGAAAAAAAGGAAAAAGACCTTGATGCTACAGAAAAAAAACTAAATAGAACTAAAAAATACATTTTACGAGTAATTGAGAATAAAATAAAAGATAAAAACTTTTCATCATTTAGTGAAAAAAAAGAAGCAATTCATGAATATATAAATAAATCCGAAAATCTTAGTCCAGTAAAAGGAGGAATTAAAACATTAAGCAATGAAATTGAAGATGCAAATTGCATAACCCTTGGACAATATTTTTATCATTTATATAAAAAAGACAGAAACAACCAAAAAAATAAAATACGAACAAATTATACAGCAAGAGAAGAACATTATTTACATGAGCTTGAAATAATTTGTAAAACGCAAGAATTAGAAAGAATAAAAAAAAACGAAAAAAGTCCTGATAAAAAATATTTTGGACTTGTTAAAGAACTATATAACGCAATATTTTATCAACGACCATTAAAATCTCAAAAGGGATTAGTTGGTAATTGTTCTTTTGAAAAAAACAAACCTCGTTGCCCTGTTTCACATCCATTATTCGAAGAATTTAGAATGTGGAGTTTTATTAATAACATAAAAATAAAAACACCTGATGATGATAAATTAAGAGTTTTAACAAAAGAAGAAAAAGAAAAAATAATACCTAAATTTTACAGAAAAAGTAAAGCACATTTTGACTTTGAAGATTTGGTAAAAGATTTAATTCCAAAAGGAAAAAAAGCTGAATATTATAAAAGTCAGGATGCTAAAAATGTTAGATATCTAATAAATTATAACTTAAATACAACTGTTAGCGGATGTCCTACTTCTGCAAATCTGAAAAACATTTTCGGAGATGACTGGAAAAACATTTCATTTAATTACAAAACTGTAAATAAAAAAGAGGAAATAAAAAGCAGAAATGTTAACTACCATGATTTATGGAATATATTATCAACTTTTACTACAAATGATAAATTAAAAGATTTTGCTTTAGAAAAATTAAAATTAAATGAAAAAGATGCTGTTAAATTTAGTAAAATTTCTCTCAAAAAAGATTATGCATCTTTAAGTCTTGCTGTAATAAAAAAAATATTACCATATCTTGAATCTAAACAAGGATTAATATATTCTCATGCAGTATTTATGGCAAATGCCGAAAAAGTTGTTGATGAAAATATTTGGAAAAACGAAACTAAAAGAAATGAATTACAAAATGCAATAAAACAAGTAATTGAAAATAATACTCTTGACAATCAAATCACACAGGTTATAAATGGATTAATTAAAAATTGTAAAAATTCTGATAATAATTTTACATATAATGAACAAAGTAAAGATAGTTATAAAGATGATGTAAAGAATGCACTGCAAAATTTTTATGGTAAAAAAAGTTGGAAGGAACTAGAAAACAATAATAAAATATTAGAAAATAGTTGTGAGATTTTCTTTAAACAATTAAAAAAGAAAAGTGGCACAGGAGATTTTATTAAATCAAAAAGAACAGATGAAAAGGTTATTGATTTATTATTGGGTAAAAATGAAACAGGAGAAATATACTGCTCTGATGAAACCCGAATTGATAAACTTTACCATCCATCAGATATTGAAAGATTCAAATCAATAACTATTAAAGACGAGAGCGGAAATAAATTTAAGGGACTTGGCAGTCCTGCAACCTCTTCTGTGCGTAACCCAATGGCAATGCGTAGCTTGTTCCAATTACGTAAATTAATCAACAATCTTATACTTGAAGGTAAAATTGACCAAGACACAAAAATTAATATAGAATTAGCACGTAATCTGAATGATGCTAATAAGCGAGCAGCAATTAAAAAGTATCAGGAAGAAAGAAAAAAAATACGAGAATTTTACAAAGAAAGAATACAGGAAATGTATTCAGATAAAACAAAACAACAGATTGAGCCAACAGATGATGATATTTTGAAATTTCAATTTTGGTTAGAGCAAGACACCATACATCTACCACCTGTAACAGAGCAAGAAGTTTTAAAATATCAATTGTGGGATGAACAACATCACAGATGTATTTATACAGGTAAAACTATTGGGATTACAGATTTTATTGGGTCTAATCCAATTTTTGATATTGAACATACTATACCACGAAGTGTATCATATGACAATTCTCAAATTAATAAAACACTTTGTTATAATAAATATAACAGAGACGAAAAAATAAATAAGTTGCCTATTGATTGTGTTAATTATGAAAGTGGAAAAAGTATCACTTTTAAAGATGGAGAAACTGTTAATTGTCCTGCTATTGCTTATGGTATTGTTGAGCGTTGGGAAAGGAAATTCAAAGAATTAGATGATAAAATTGCCCAATTAGTTAAAAATACAAAACATGCATCAACAAAGGAAAAGAAAGATAAAATTATTCAAAACAGACATTATTTTAAAATGCATCGTGATTATTGGAAAGGAAAATATGAACGTTTCACTATGAAAGATGTGCCACAAGGTTTTAAAAATAGCCAGAAAATTGATATTGGTATTATATCCAAATATGCAAGAGAATATTTAAGTTCAGTATTTAAAAACAAAAATGGTAAAAGCAATGTATATTCTGTAAAAGGAGAAATGACCGCAGAATTTCGTAAGGCATGGGGATTGCAGGAAAGTTTTATTAACGAATTCGGCAAAAAGGATTACAAACCGAAAGACAGAAGTAATCATATACACCATTGTATTGATGCAATTACAATTGCATGTATGGATAAAAATAAATACGATACTTTAGCACATGCATGGGCACTTGAAGAAAAAAGAGAGTATAATAACGCAAAAAAAGAACTTGAAAATTCAAAACCATGGAAAACTTTTAAAACAGATGTTGAAAAAATAGTTGACGAAGTATTTATTGTTCATCATACCCCTGATAATGTAAAAAAACAAAGTAAAAAGAAATTAAGAAAAAGAGGTAAAATTGTTTCTAATGCTATCTATAAAAAAGATAATAACGAAAAATATATACTTAATGAAAAAGGTAAAAAAATAATAGAAAAATATATTTATGAAAAAGACAAACAAGGAAATAAAATTCCTGTATTTGGTAAATTATTAAACGAACAAGAAATAAAAAACAAAATTAAAGATACAGATTATTTTATATTGCAAACAACAGAGGAAAATAAATATTATGAGTTTGTTAAATACAAAAAAGACAAAAATGGAAACAAAAAGGGTGAAATAGTTTATAAAAAAGCTGCAATTATTCAACAAGGCGATACTGTTAGAGGGTCTTTACATAAAGATACTTTTTATGGTATAATTGCAAGAAATAAAAGCGGAATTATAAAAAAAGATAAAGAAGGAAAAATCAAACCTCAATACGTCATACGAAAAACATTGCTTCAAACATCTTTGAATCCATTAAAAGAAAGTGATATTAAAAATATTGTTGATAAAGAAGTACAAACAAAAATTGAAGATGCAATTAAAATTGAAGGTAGTTTTAAAGAAGCAATGAATAATTCTATATGGATGAATGAGGAAAAACAAATACTAATAAAAAAAGTTAGGTGTTATCAAAGTGTAAAAGGGGCATTTGAACTTAAACCTCATAGAGATTTGTCTGAACATAAACACAAACATCAGTATGTTGTAGCAAATGATGATAACTATATTTTAGCACTTTATGAAGGCTTAGACACAAAAAATAAAAAAATAAGAACTTTTGAAGTCTTGAATAATAAAAAATCAGGTGAATACTATAAACTAAGTAATAAAGATTTTAGTAAACAATATCCTATTGTAGAAGAAATAAAAAAAGGGTTGATGCTTAAGGCTGAGCTAAAAAAAGGAACAATGGTCATGTTTTATAAAGAAAACCAGAATGAAATTTGGGAATTGGATATAAAAGATAGAAATAAGAGGTTATATGAAATACGTGGATTTAGAGCAGATGATGGTAGGATAACTTTTAGATTTCATTTAGAGGCAAGACCAGACAAAGAATTAAAAAGTGTATCAAAGTTTAATTTCAATAAACCTGAAGCAAAACTTATTATTAGTCCTTCAAATTTCAATTTTTTAATAGAAAATATTGATTTCAAAATCACCCCAACAGGCAAAATAACAAAAATTAAAAAACAATAAATAAATATTTATGCAAATGTAATTTTACAGGCAAAATGTATGAATGTGGTGGTATGGTATGTAATGGTATGTAAAAGAGACACAAAATTTTGTGTCTCTACAACCACGGCAACCACGACCACAACCACAACCACGACGACAACCACGACAACAATGAGAACAACAATAACATCATTAACAGAACCAAAATCTATTGATAAACGGCTGAATTTTACTTTTCTACAATAAAACACAAACATCAATAAAATGTCAGAACGGTTTAAAGATAAATACAGAACAGAAACAACACGTTTAAAAAACTGGGATTATTCATCACCCGGCGCATATTTTGTAACAATCTGCACGAAAAAAGGTAAATATTATTTTGGTGTTCTTAAAAATGAACAAATGCAATATACTGAAATTGGTAAAATTGCAAAACAATGCTTTATTGAAATACCTGAACATTATCCGAATGTTATAATTAATGAATTTGTTGTTATGCCAAATCATGTTCATGGATTGATTATTATAACTGATGAAAATAAAAATGAAATACGTAATGTAGAGACACAAAATTTTGTGTCTCTACAACAACGCAAAAACCATCATTATCAACAACATAGATGGGAACCAAATAAATTCGGACCACAATCAAAAAATTTGAGTGCAATAATACGCGGATATAAAACAGGTGTTACAGAATATGCAAATTCAAATAAAATTTTATTTACATGGCAATCAAAATTTC
>Ga0075124_10000217_pt1 | contig 26960 bp, 26 predicted proteins | sample AntAceMetag02UKS_FD_69809 | JGI IMG/M metagenome (GOLD analysis project Ga0075124, IMG submission 69809) | Saline lake microbial communities from Ace Lake, Antarctica - Antarctic Ace Lake Metagenome 02UKS | ecosystem: Environmental > Aquatic > Non-marine Saline and Alkaline > Saline | place... | reverse complement strand
TCCGATATACTCATGCCCTTTACCCCCTTCTTCAACTCCCCCAAAATCACGCAGCAGATACGGGCGGAAAAGAAGGGAGATAAATGGCTCATAAACGGTCAGAAAGCGGCGTGGGTCTCCAATGGTCCTATTGCAACACAGGCGTCACTCTTTGTGGGCATCGATAAATCGCAGGGGATGGCGGGCGGTGGGATCTGTCTCGTGGACCTGACCCAACCCGGGGTCTCAAGGGGCAAACCCCTGGACAAAATGGGGCAGCGCGAATTGCCGCAGGGGGAAATCTTCTTCGACGATGCCGAGTGCCTGGAAGATCATATGGTTATCGATCCCGACAGTTACGAGATGTTCACCGATATTACCATTGCAACGGCAAACGCCTGTATGGGTGCCTTTTTTACCGGCGTCTCTCAGGCCGCCTACGATCTCGCCCTTGATTACTGCAGGGAGCGGGTGCAGGGGGGAAAGCCGCTCTGCGAGCACGCAACGGTCCAGCGGATGCTCTTCGACATGTTCACAAAGATCGAAACATCGAGGGCCTATTCCCGCGCGGCGCTTCAGTACAATATGTCCATAAGCCCGCCGGCGACACAGTATTCAATTGCCGCGAAGGTCTACTGCACCCAGGCCGCCTTCGAGGTGACCAGCACAGCGCTTCAGCTCTTCGGGGGGAACGGCCTGACAAAGGAGTATCCGATCGAGAAACTCTTCAGGGACGCACGGGCGGGAATGATAGAGGACGGTTCGAACGAAAGCCTCGCCCTGGCGGCGGCCAATCTGCTCCTCAGAGGTGAAGAGTAGTCGCGTCATCGTTCTTTGCCACAAAGGCATCGCAGTACTGAGAGGTTGAGATTTTTCGCTTTCCTTTTGTTGCCGCGATCATCCTCACGATCACCATGGTCTTCGCAACGACGCACGAACGGATCAAGCGTGAAAGGACAGTGACATGACCAGAGATTTCATAGACGGTCTCTTTTCCTACGAACTTGAGGCCCAGTACGAGAAAATGCCGGATTTCGAGGTGGTTACTTTCGATAACGGCGAGTTTGCCGACGAAGCGGTTACCTATGCCGATCTCTTCTTGAAGGGGTGCAAACTGGCACAGATACTTACGAATGCGGGCATAGGAAAGGGGGACAGGTTCAGCCTCGTTATGAGAAATCACCCGGAATTTCTCTACGCCATGATGGCCGCATCGCTCACCGGCGCCATAATAGTCTCCATAGATCCGCGCTCAAAGGGGGGCAAACTGAGCTACCAGATACGGGACTCGGGCTCAAAGGGAAGTTTTCTCACCAATGAATTCACGCCCGACGTGGAGACGGTCCTCAAGGAGATGCCCGGCGTAAAAGTCCTCGGTATCGCCTACAAAGAGGGTTTCGACGAACCAATCAATGACCGCTATCCGAGCCTCAACGAAATAATCGACGGGCCTTCCTGCCCTCCCCCCGATGACAGAAACAGGGACGCAAACTCACCCTTTCAGATCATTTACACGTCGGGAACGACGGGAGACCCGAAGGGCGTGGTCATAAAGTCACACCGGATGCCGATGTTCAAACTTCTTGCCCAACTCATCTGGCAGTATACGGAAAATGATAAACTTTACACGGGACTCTCACTCACGCACGGAAATGCCCAGGCCGTAACCGTTGTCCCCTCGCTCATGCTGGGAATACCCTCGGTCATCAGCCGGAAATTTACGAAGAGCAAGATCTGGGATGTCTGCAGAAAACATGGCGCGACAAGCTTTTCCCTCCTCGGGGGGATGATGATGGGGATCTACAGCGAACCGGTAAGGAAAAACGACGGTGACAACCCGGTAAGGCTTGTTCTAAGCGCGGGGGCACCTGTCCCCATATGGAGCGATTTCGAGAAGAGATTCAATGTCAGGATTCACGAGTGGTACGGCGCTGTTGAGGGCGGATTTGCCCACAACCCTCCGCGTGTCGGTCCCATCGGCTCCTTCGGAAAACCGATCGAGGGAATAATGGAGATGAAGGTCGTCCGTGACGACGATTCCGAATGTGATCCCGGCGAGACGGGAGAACTTATCTCGAGAACACTGGGGGCAAAAGAGGAGGTCCTCTACCACGGCAAAAAAGGCGCCTCCGAGGAAAAGACACGGGGCGGCTGGCTGAGAACGGGAGACATGTGCCACAGGGATGAAGAGGGCTGGCTCTACTTCGATTTCAGAAAGGGCGGCGGCCTGCGGCGACAGGGCGACTTCATTCAGCCTGAAACCATTGAAAAGCTACTCGCGGAGCTTCCCGAGGTCTCCGATGTCTGCGTCTACGGCATCCCCGCGGAATCGGGCGCTCCCGGCGAGAGCGACATCATTGCCGCCATCGTACCCGCCGCCGGGATGACGATTGCACCGGAGGAGATCTTCAGGTCTCTCTCATCAGGTCTCGATAATAACGCCGTACCCTCCTATCTCCAGGTTGTTGATGAGATTCCCAAGACTGCGTCGGAAAAGAACCTCGACCGCATTCTGAGAGATGAATTTGCGAAGGAGGCACCAAACATCCACGCCTTTTCCAACTACCGGCACATGTCATAACGGAGGGTATATAAACCGGAAGAAAAGCAGTGATTCCGTAAAAAGAGGTGAAAACGATGAAGTGGATCCAGTATCTCTATTCGAAGATCGTGTGGCGCATCATACGCAACAGAAGCGGCTACACGAAACAGGAAATCGATGAACTCAAGAAAACGAAGTGGCTTCCTCAACTGACCGATATCTCAAGGGGTTTTTACTGGTTCAGGGCCGAGATGGTCAAGACAAACCGCTGTTCCGTTGGATGGAAAAAGGGAGATTCGCTCTACTTTGACTTCTCGGGGATGCTCATCACCCGAAAGAGCCCGAAGCTTATCTGCCCGCATGCTATCGCCGCCCTCTCGCCGGTGATGTACACCTGCCTCGACAGGATCGGGAGGGGCGCGGATCCCGCAGACATGCAGTTCGACCATATCTGCTGTACCGATCCGGGATTCGACAAGAAGGGCCTCGGAAACAACGTAATGAAGATCACCTACGAGCGGATACCGCTCTGGGATTATCTCAGAAACATGATTGCCCTTCAGCCTCATCTCTTCTTCTATTCGCGAAGGGCCCGAGGTACAGAACCGGGAGGGATTGAGTGATGACGACGAACGACGAAAAATCCGAAAAGAGAGCACATGGAATCATACCCGATACCTGGCCGAACCCCTTCGAACCCGATGCCGTTTCGGCGGCGGGAAGGCTCCTCAAGGGATATCCCATCACGGAAGAGGAACGAATCGTCTTTCTGCAGTCGAAAAAACGCATCGGCAAGATCCTCGGAATTGAGAAGTACCGTGATTACACAATCATTGCCGAAATCGTCGAGTCGACGGCATGCATCGCCGGTCACAAAATAGGTGACAGGTTTTACTTCGACTCGAGGGGATGTCTCCTCACGGAGAGAACAAACGGCCCCGTCTGTGCACGCCTCCTGAACAAGAGCTGGTACCGACTGATCATGATCATGGACCGGATGGCGGACGGCAAGGCAGATTACATAGGAAGCGGCACCTTCGAGGGGGAGCTTCCCGAGGTGCGCATGACCTGTTACGGGGCCGATTTTCCCTACGGGGACTGCGGGCAGGTACTCATGAAGGTCATCATAGAAAAGGATAACTGAAAGAATTTTTGGTACCACCACCATACCGGGGAGGATTGTACTATGGCAAAGATACTCGAGCGATACACCGGAGCACATCTTCCGCTCACCCAATGGCCGCGCTTTGAATTCGAGATTGAAAAGTGCACTCACTGCAGGGCCTGCTACGAGTCCTGCCCCACCTCATGTATTCAGTGGGATCAGGTAAATAAAATCCCCTATGTCACCGGATACGAGGATATAGAACTCGCCTGTATCTCCTGCAACAACTGCGAGGCGGTCTGCCCCGCACAATGCATACGGATGAGGGGTGAATACCGGGTGCTGCACGGGAGGTACAAGACCGTTGAGGAACGCTTCGGCGAGATGTATCCCCCCTGTCCCTTCGGAAATGGCGACATGAAGAGAGACTTCGCCGATATCGAAGCTGAATTGACAGAAACGGAGAAAGTGATCTACCGGCGGCGGAGCATCCGACTCTTTAAAAAGAAACCTGTTCCGAAGGAGCTGGTGCGAAGGATCATCGAGGCGGCCCGTTTCGCGCCCTCCGCCGGCAACAACACCCCCTGGAAATTTATCGTCGTTACGAACAGGAAACTGATTGAAAAGGTGGACAGGCAAAGTGCCAGGATCCTGGACATGGTCAAGTGGATGTATGCCAGAAAAAGCCTCTGGAGGACGATCGCCGTTACCCTCATGAGCTACCTTCAGGTAAACAATATGGACCAGCGGCCGATCGCGGCGGTCGAAAAGGCACATCAGCTCGGGGGGTCTATTACCTGGGGCGCACCGGTGGTCATACACGTCCTTGCCGACAGAAGGGCCATCGGAAGTGCCGATCTGGATACGGGGATTGCCGCCCAGAATCTCGTTCTGGCCGCCCATTCCCTGGGACTCGGGACATGCTACATCGGTTTTATCCCGAACGCGTTGAAGTATATGCCATGGCTCAGAAAAGAGCTCGGCATCACCTATCCCTACAAACTGGTAACGACTATCTGCGTGGGCTATCCACGGGGGAAACTCGACAACCCGGTTTGGCGGGGAAAGGTCCCGATAGACTGGATCGAATAAAACAACTACGATGAAACAAGGAGGGTTCGAAAAGAATGGATGATGTCTATGTGATCGGTATCGGAATGATTCGCTTTAACAAGTACCCGCAGGCGACGGTCACGGGTATGGCGAAGGAGGCGGTTGGTCTCGTCCTGAAAGACGCAGGTCTAGAAAAAAAGGATATCCAGGCAGCTTATGTTTCGAACACATTCTGGGGCATGTTCTCAAACCAGCATTCCATCAGGGGGGAGGTAATGCTCTGGCACATGGGTATCGATAAAATACCCATCGTCAATGTCGAGAATGCCTGTGCCGGCGCTTCGACGGCCTTTCTTCTGGGCTATACGGCCATAAAGGCGGGAATGCACGATGTGGTTCTTGCTCTGGGCTCCGAAAAAATAACCCACGAAAACAAGGCGCTTTCGCTGGGCGCCTATGCGAGCTGCATGGATGTGGAGCACTTCGATGAACACATCAAGATGTTTGAAGAGGTGAGTAAACAGATAAAGGTCACGGTCCCCGAGGGGCAAACACCGCCCGGTGAAGGACGGAGTATCTTTATGGATGCCTACGCCATGGGAACGAGGTGGCACATGGGAAAATACGGCTCCACCCAGCGACAGCTGGCCGTCATCTGTGCGAAGAACCACTGGCATGGGTCACTCAATCCCCTCTCCCAGTATCAGCAGAACATGACCGTCGAAGAGGTACTCGCCGACAGACCGGTGGCATGGCCCCTGACGAGGGCAATGTGCGCGCCCGTCGGAGACGGAGCGGCAGCAGCGATTCTCTGTTCCGCTTCTTTTCTTAAAAAAATGAACGCTGCGCGGCCGGTGAAGATAAGGGCGGCAGTCCTGGGTTCTGGTTCGGACAGGGAACTCGACGGACCCGATATTGGCGAAAGACTCTCGAAACAGGCCTACGAGATAGCGGGACTGGGCCCGAAAGACATCGATCTCGCGGAGCTCCACGACGCGACTGCCTATGGCGAACTTCATCAGTCCGAGGTCATGGGGTTCTGCCCCGTCGGTGAGGGTGGAATCTTCGCGGAAACGGGCGCCACCAAACTGGGCGGGACAATACCCATCAATACGAGCGGCGGTCTGGAATGCCGGGGCCATCCAATCGGGGCATCGGGTCTGGCACAGATTTACGAGATCGTGCACCAGCTCCGGGGAGAGGCGGGGGAACGCCAGGTCGAGGGTGCCCGAATCGGCCTCACCGAAAACGGCGGGGGAAATATCGGCGTGGAGGAGGCATCGATGGCAATCCATATCCTTGAAAAGGCATGATATGACGCACGGCCTGAAGGGAGTGTGACAGTGAAGACTGTATTTATAACGGGTGTATCGGGCTACTTCGGAGCAAAACTGGTTTCTCTTTTTGAATCGAAGGACGAAATAGGCACCATTGTCGGAGTGGATGTAAAGCCTCCCGCCTTTTCATCGAAAAAACTGGAATTTATACGGCACGATGTCAGGAACGATATGGAAACGCTCCTCAAAGGGAGAAACATCGACTGGGCCATCCATACGGCCTTTATTCTTCCACCCCTTCACGACAAACCCTTCATGGAGGACATCAATATAAACGGGACGAGAAACTTCCTGCATGCCTGTGAAAATGCGAAGGTGAAGCAGATACTCCACTGCTCATCCACAACCGCCTATGGCTTTCACGAAGATAATCCTCCCCTTCTTACTGAAGACAGCCCTCTCAGGGGAAACGATGATTTTACCTATTCAAGAAACAAGAAAGAACTGGAGTTTTTATGCCGTGAATTCAGCGAGACGCACCCTGACATTTCATTTACAATCGTGAGGCCCTGTTTTGTTGTCGGTCCCGGCTTTGACAATCCACTCTCCAGATACCTGCAGAAAAAGATCGTCCCCCTTCCCTTTCGTACTGCCCCGTTTCAATTTATTCACGAGGACGATCTGGCGGAGATCATCTACATGCTCCTCAGGGAAGAAAAAAGAGGCGTCTTCAACCTTGCCGCCGACGGCACCATGACCTTTGACGAAATGCTCGCCATCCTCGGCAACTGGCCTCTGAAGTTGCCCCTTTTTATCATGCTGCCCCTGAATAGCCTGATGTGGTTTCTCCGCCTGAAATGCATAACCGAATTTCCAAGCCCGGGGTTGAATCTGGCCCTCTATCCCTGGATTGCGAGTAATGAAAAGATAAAGAAGGAGTTAAACTACACATTCAAGCATACGACGCGGGAAGCATTTGAAGACTTCGCGGGGCACGTAAAAGCAAAGTGAGGTTTTCGATAGAGGACCCGACAAAAGGGGGGAATGAATGGAATTAGACTTCAGAGGCAGAACGGTTCTTATTACGGGTGCTTCCATGGGAATCGGCAGGGGATTATCCAGGTGCTTTGCCAAAGACGGGGCGAATCTTGCTCTCACCGACCTCTCATCGGAGGAAGAAAATCTGAAAAGCCTTGCCGATGAACTTTCATCTTCTTACGGCATAAAGACATGGACCGTTACCGCCGATCTCACCGATGCAAAGGGACCTGAAACACTGTACAAAAAGGTTATCGAAAGAGCGGGCAGGATCTTCGGACTGGTAAACAATGCGGGGATCTGCTGGTGGGGTCCCTTTGCCGACATGCCCTTCGAAGACCGTCTTGAAAGGATGATACTCCTCAACTGCATGGCCTACGCTAAATTATCGCGCCTCGTCCTGCCTTCCATGATAGAGAAAGATGAAGGGGCTATTCTCAACGTATCGTCGGTTGGGGCTTTTCAGCCCCTCGCAAACATGGCGATTTACGCGGCGACAAAGGCATTCACCCAGTCTCTCTCCGAATCTATCCTCTATGAACTGCCGCGGAAAAGCAAAATAGTCGTATCCACCCTGAATCCGTCATTTACGAAAACCCGTCTTTTGAAAGACGCCTGTATGCCCGATGATTTTATCCCCTTTTGGGTGTCCTTAAAAGAGGTTGATGAAGTGACAAGGGCAGGATATCGTGCCTTTAAAAAAGGTAAAATGCATTATGTCGTGGGCTGGCAGAATAAATATTTTCATCTCTTCTTTCCCCGACTTCTCCCCCGGAGGACAGTCAACCGGATATCCTGGCTTCTTTGCCATCGCTGGTCAGACATTCCGCTCCCGAAGATATCAGAATTTATGAAAGGCAGATAAAATAAAAGATAAAGGTTTTTTAATCAGGAAAAATTCGATACTATCTAAAATAAGATCAGGAAAAGGAGGGGTATTATGTCAGAGATTTACGGCGGTCACCTGGTGGCCAAATATCTGAAGGACGTGGAAGGGATAGACACTATTTTCTCACTCGTCGGAGGTCATATTGACAAGATCTACGACGGCTGCTACGAACACAATCTGAAAATTATCGATGTACGGCACGAACAGGCGGCTGCCATGATGGCACAGGCATGGTCGGTCTATACGGGCAAACCGGGTGTATGCCTCGTCACGGCGGGCCCCGGTTTTACCAATGTCCTCACCGGCGTTGTCAACGCCTCTATGGAAAACTCGCCCCTGGTGGTATTGTGTGGCACGGCACCGGTAAGAGACTGGATAAAAGGTGCCCTTCAGGATATGAAGCAGGCCGACATGATCAAGTCAGTCGTAAAGTGGCACGAGATCTGTTACGACATCAAGCGCATACCGGAGTATCTTTCTACGGCTTTCAGACACGCCGTTTCCGGCCGTCCTGGTCCCGTATTCCTTGAACTGCCGCCTGACATACTGAATATAAAAGTCGACGAAAACACTGTGCCAGCGGTAAAAAAAGGGAGCACGGTCTACCGGTTCCGGCCCGATTCTTCATCGATTCTCGAAGCCGTCACTCTCATCAATCAAGCAGAACGCCCCATTATTATGGGTGGTAACGGCGTCTGTTGGAGCGATTGTGACAGGGAACTCAAAAAATTCGTTGATAGGACAGGCGCTCCCTTCTTTCTCATGAATGCAGGCAGGGGTGTCATTCCCGACGATCATCCTCAGTCAATCTGGGATGGCGGCCTTTCCGCTGCCCTGACGGCTTTTTCCATGGCTGATCTTGTTATTTCCCTCGGTATCAGGATGAACTGGATTCAGATGTTTGGCGAGACCTTTCCCCAGGCAAAGGTCATTCGGGTGGATGTGGAGGCGAGCGAGATAGACCGAAACCGGGCATCCGACGTAGGACTCGTCGGCGACATCGGGCTCACGCTTCAGGAAATAAATCCAGGGGTTGAAACAAAAGATCGCTCCGGCTGGGTCAAGTTGCTGAAGGAAAGTTACATGCCTCTCGTTGCAGACGAAATTACGGCACGCGAGACGCCGTCGGACCCGATACATCCGGCACGGCTTGTGGAACAGGTCCGAAAGGCCGTCGGCGATGATGCGATATACGCAGTCGACGGTGGCGATACTTCCTACTTCGGTCTCGTAGGGCTCAGGGCTCAGGAAAAAGCATCGGTGCTTCCCGGCTCCGGTGGGCTTTTCGGTTGTCTGGGAACGGGGATACCCTTCGGTATCGGTGCAAAAGTCGCACGGCCCGATAAAACCGTCGTCGTTATAACAGGTGATGGTTCCTTCGGCCTCAATGCCATGGAATTCGATACGGCGGTGCGCCATGATATTCCCTTCCTCTGCGTCATATGCAATGACAAGGCATGGGGTATGATCAAACACGGCCAGGAAATGATCTATGGCAGTGAGCGCCTTATAGGTTCGGAGCTCACTTCCGGAAATTACGAAAAGATGGTGGAGGCTTTAGGTGGATATGGAGAGTTGGTTATAAATGATGAAGACATCATACCTGCCGTAAAAAGGGCACTCGATTCGGGAAAACCGGCCTGCATTAATGTCCTCACCGACCCGACAGTCACCAGCCCGGCAACACTCCTTTTTGTTGACGGACTCAAGATGGAGTAAAAAAATGAAGGCACTTCAATTTTCCGTAACTATTCCGCAGTGGGTCACCCTGAAGGCCCTCGGACTTGTGACCAAGAAGTTGTTCTACAAGGGACCGCTCGCCACGGTGAAGCTCTCAGAGATACCGGAACCTGCCCTCCCCTCCGAGGAGTGGGTAAAGATAAAAACGCTCCTCTGCGGCTTCTGCGCCAGCGATCTCAACCTCCTGTTGTTGAGGGACTCGCCGAGTGCCAGCCCATTTACCTCATTTCCCTGCACCATAGGGCACGAAATCTGCGGCGAGATCGTCGAAACGGGTTCTGCTGTAAAAGAATTAAAGGCGGGCGATGTGGTAACCATCTTCCCCCAGCTCAGTTGCGAGGCCCGGGGGATCGATCCGGTCTGCCGCGCCTGCAGAACTGGACGGGTGGGAAATTGTGAAAATTTTGCTGAGGGTGATCTCCCTCCCGGGATGTTCAACGGCATCTGTCGGGATGTCGGGGGCGGCTTCGGAGAATACTTCGTGGCTCACCAAAGCCAGGTATTCATGATTCCTGAAGAATTGTCACATGAAGAGGCGGCGCTCATTGAACCATTTTCCGTCGGCCTTCAGGCCGTTACCGATAATAGACCGCAAAGTGGAGATCAGGTACTTGTCATTGGAGGTGGTGTAATCGGCACTATGATTGTCAAAACAATCAGGGCGCTCAATATTGACTGCCGGATAACTGTCTCCGAACCCTCGGCATTTCAAGCCGAACTTATCAAAAAAGCAGGGGCCGACGAGGTCATTACCGATGGAGACCTCTTCTCCCATACGGTAAAAATAACGGGCGCGAAACGATACAAACCTCTGATCGGACCTGATATACTTATGGGAGGCTTCAACAGGATCTTCGATGTCGTGGGAAATTCGAAGACGCTGAATCAGGCGTTGCGATCTCTGGCCGTCGAAGGTGTTCTCAGCATAGTGGGAATCGGCCACGATGTAAAACTTGATCTTACCCCCATGTGGCTCAAACTTCAAACCATACGGGGCGTTTTCGCCTGCGGGTATACCGATGCTTACGGAGAAGAAAAACATATTTTCCAGGTTGCGATAGATCTGGTAAAAGAGAAAAAGGTTGACATAAAGGATATGGCCACCCACACATTCCGTATAGATGAATTTGATACAATGATCGAGACCAACCTCGACAAGGCACGAAACAGGGCTGTCAAGACCATGGTATCGTTCACATAGAAAAAGGGGTAAGAATGAAAATACTTGTAACAGGTGCAACGGGTTTCATAGGATTAAACCTCTGCAGAGAACTCTCAAAGAGAGACTTCGCGGTGACTGCCCTTGTCCTCCCCGGTGAGGATGTAAGCGAGATAAAGGACCACGTTGTGAGGATTCTCTACGGCGATATAACAAATCCTCCCAGTCTCGAAGGTATTTCGGAGGATGTAGACGCCGTTTTTCACCTTGCCGCCAAGGTAACCGACTGGGGATCTCCTCAGGCCTTCTATTCCGCCATACTTGACGGGACCCGGAACCTGCTTGAAGAATGCTCCGGAAAGGTCTCCCGGTTTCTCTATGTGAGTTCGATGGCAGCCTGCGGTCTGGGGAGAAATCTCGAGGACCTGACTGAAGAGGATGAACCCTGCAAGTCGGGTGTCCCCTACAACGATGCGAAGCTCGATGCAGAACGACTGGTGCAATCATACCGCGGCAAGGTAAATACCGTCTATACGATAGTGAGGCCGGCAAACGTGACAGGCCCCGGGAGTGTCTGGGTCAGGGATATTATCGAACGGTACCGGGGACTTTTCGTTCCCTTAATCGATAAGGGAAAGCACAGCGCCAGCCTCATATATATCGACAACCTGGTGGACGGGATAATCCTCGCCGGAACCATGGATATAGCGAAGGGGAAGACCTATTTTCTCCGTGATCAATGGTCCGTCACCTGGAAACAATATGTCACAGACCTGGGCTCCATCGTGGGGAAAAAGCCCTTCGGAAGTATCTCCTTCAAAACGGCATGGACTATCGGCACAGTCCTTGAGAAACTCCTCACGCCTCTCCATGTAAGACCCCCCATAACGCGACTTGCAGCAGGAGTAATGGGGAGAAACAATGATGTGAATGTCTCGCTGGCACAAAAGGAGCTTGGCTGGAATACGAAAGTTTCCTATGAAGAGGCCATGGAAACAATTCGCCTCTGGACACTTGAAAACATGGTCTGACACCGTGGCCTGAAGGTGAAGCTCCCCGCCCACAGGGCGGGGCTTGCGGGTGCGCTCCCGGTCATCTTACTTAATCGTCCCGGGATCCGTTATCCCGGGCACAAACATATTAAGATAAAGGGGTGTTACGATGGTAGCGTTAGACGACTTATTCAAGGCTGCTGATTTCCGTGATGCCGTGGAAGGTCTGGCATCCGACTTCAGAGCATACCACAAACTGCCGGAGATTCATCAGCTCGGCATTGTTGTCTCCGATGTTGAGATGGCGGCAGTGCAACTTGAGGAAAAAGGCATCGGGCCTTTCTTCATCACCTCCGGAAATCCCGTACTATGGAAGGAACGCGGCGAAGATGGAAACTTCGAGGGGAAGCTCGGTTTCGCCTACCATCAGGGTTTCGAGCTTGAGCTCCTGGAGCCGGGAAAGGGCTCGGAATTTTACCGGCAGTTCCTTGATCCGGAGGGGGCTATGGTCGTTCATCACCTCGGTTTCATGGTGCCCGACGTTGACACATGGGCGGAGGATCTCTCCTCTTCAGGATATCCGGTATGGATAAGGGGGAAACTTAAATCCGGTCCCTCGACCGCGGATTTTGCCTATATGGATACCGTCAGTGATGCCGGTCTCGTGATAGAGTTCATCTGCTGGAAACTTATGGGAGTCAGATTTAATACTCCGCCTTCAATATTTCATGCCATCGGACGCATAGAGAAATGGACGGGGAAGAGGAGTATCTCGCTGTAGTTCGGCGCTGAAACTCCTACGATTTATGTTCATGCGGCAGTTTGCCCGATTTATGGGCATGAAGGTGATAATGCGGCGCCAGCTCTTCGTCTGTGGAGATTCTCCCCTCTGCTATCGTGTAAATCCTGTCGGTGGTACTAAAGAGGAGTTCCATATTGTGCGATATGATAACAGAGGTAAGTTTCTGTTCCTTTAACACCCCGGTTATTTTCTCTTCCGTTTCGTCATCGAGACCATTCGTCGGTTCATCGAGGAGAAGGACTTCCGGTTCCATGGCAAGAACAGTTGCAAGAGAAACAAGCCTCTTTTCACCTCCTGAAAGCCGGTAGGTTATCCTGTTTTCAAAACCGGTAAGGCCGAGCATTGCGAGGGTTGCAAGAGCGATCTCCTTTGCCTCTGACGGAGATTTTCCCAGATTCAGTGGCCCGAATGCCACATCTTCGAGAACGGTGGGGCTGAAGAGCTGATCATCGGCATCCTGGAAGAGAAGCCCTATTCTCTTTCTGACAGACTTGAAATCCCCTTCGTCCTCCACCGGCTTACCGAAGAGCTCCATCCTCCCCGATGAAGGCTTCAAAAGACCCATGATGAGATGGAAAAGTGTCGTCTTTCCGCTTCCGTTCGATCCCACCAGTCCTATACGATTTCCCTCATGAAGATCGAAATTCAGATGTTCAATCACCTTCTTTCCTTCAGTATAGGAAAAGGAGATATCGGTCAGGCTGATTATCATATTGTTCGCACCCATTGCATCCATACCAGACCCAGAATCGCAATCAGCAATGCCGAGAGATACAGGATGTCTCCCCGTCCGATTGAAAACTGATTCAGCGAGTAATACCTTCCGTTAAAACCCCTCAGGAGCATCGCCTGGTGAATTCTCTCTGCCCTGTCATAACTCCTGACTAGAAGCATCCCCACGAGATAGGCATAACTCCTGTAGGTGTGCATATCCGAGCGGGGCACAAAACCACGCACCTTCATGGCATTCGTAAGCCTCATATACTCCTGAAAAATGACATGAATGTAGCGATAGGTAAAGAGAAAAAGGTGGATGATCTTACCGGGTACATACAGCTCTCTCATTGCATGGCCAAGATCAAAAACGGGGGTGGTTGAAAGCGTGGCCATCATGGCGAGGACGATTGTATTGCACTTAAGGGTAATTCGAAGCGCATAAATCAACCCTTCTCTCGAAAGCGAAAGGGGTCCCAGCACAAGCGATGCCTCCCCATTATAGGTGAGCGGCAGAAAAATCCAGAGAAAGGCGATCAATCCATTCGCCAGAAGGAGTCTTTTCCCTACATGAAAAATTGAAAGCCTGGCCGTGGCAACAAGAAAAATGGACAGAAAAAGGGCGGCGGTGAGGGCTGAAAAGTTGTATGAAACGGCCACCACCACGGAAAAGAGAAGGGTAACAACGACCTTAACTCTCGGGTCCAGGCCGTGTATAAAAGAGGTCCCCTCCGAAAATTCCTCTTCAATCATCTTTCCTGCCCCTGCTTTTAAAGTAGAGGGCCACACCCATGAGGCCGAAGATATAGCCTATACCACCGAGTATTTCAGCCACCGAAGGTCCCTTCTCCTCTATTTCGGCGAGTCTCCGCGCTATCGGTCTCAGTTTTGTATCCAGAGAATCATCGACAATCTGTTTCACTTCCTCCCTGCTGAGAAACGTGGACCCCTCGTGGGGCGGCTCTACGGTTTCTATTCTCCCGCGAGGTACGTCAACGTCTCCCCTCAACTCTGCCTCGGGGATAGACCATTCGGCGCGGTGCCCCATTCCCGCATCAAGAACGACTTTTAAATCCGTCATTTCAGGTATTTTAAATGAGAATTCGCCCCTGTCATTCGTCCTTCCCTTCAGAATTTCCCTGCCTTTGCCGTCATAAACACGGACCGGGGAATTGACCGCCCTTCTACCACCACTGAACTTACTTTCAGTCATTATGGTGTCCCCCTCGACCCAGGCAAATATGGTCACCTTGTGGGCCAGGGCAGAACCGCTACTCCCCGCTACAATAAGAAGTGTAACAAGGAGTACCAGGAAAATCTGTTTATTTTGAATTCTTTCCATTGGCACACTCCAGAAGTTCGGGCCTTACCTTCTTTAAAAAGAGGATGCAGAAGAGCGTGATGAACCCCTCTATTACCATAACCGGAAGATGGGCTATCACAATCAGTTTCGCCACCGTCATTAAGGACTTTTCCGTCGAGATGAGCGCCACGGCAACAAAGATACAGGAGAGAAAAACGGAAAGGGCACCGCAGGAAAAGGCCGAGGCGTACAAGAGAAATCCATTGTCCCTTCGAATATAACCCCTGAAAAGATAATAACATATCACTGCCGGGAGGGCCATGATAACGGTATTTACCCCCAGTGTCGTAATTCCTCCGAACTGAAACAGTATTGCCTGAAGTGTAAGGGCCACAAGAATGGAGGGAAAGGAGAGCCACCCAAGAAGAATACCGCTAATCCCGTTCAAGACGAGGTGAACACTGGCAGGACCGAGCGGAACGTGAATGAGTGAGGCGACGAAAAATGCCGATGAAAGGACTGCCACCTTCGGAATGTTTTCGGTATCCATTCTCCTGAGACCGACCGATATACCAGCCACGGCGACCGCCGCGCCGGCAATCAAAACGGGTGCGGACAATACTCCCTCTGAAATATGCATCTATCGTACCCACACGGTCCGGTGAGACGTCACCGTTTTTGGCAATAAAGAATCGTTACTTCCATTCGTGAAACCTGACCCATATCACGGCGCCGATTTCAACGTCCTTATTATTCATCTTTTTTTCAAGTGTATTCAGTGCGGCAAACCCCCACCACCCGGCCCTGGGGACGCTATAGGTAAATACGCCGTTTTCATCCGCCTTGATGGTCTGTGTAATCATATAATCGGTCGGCGCCTTGGCCTTCCCATCGTCATTGTAATACTCCACCTCTACCTCTGCAAAGGGAACCGGCTTTCCGTCCAGTTTCACAATACCCTGAAATACGTTTCCTGTGTAGAGGCCATAGGGCTTTGAAAGGGGAACGATCTCGGTTTTGAGCCCTACCTCTTCATCCCACCCCTCATCATCTCCAAAGGCGGTGACGACCGTCTTCGTGTAATGCACGATGTAGCAGTCTTCTGCCGGCTCCCAGTATGGTTCGGGCTCCATGTAGAACATATAGACGCCGGGGCGTTTGACCCGGTAAAGGCTCTCCCATGCGGTATGCCCCATAATCTTCGTTTCCTTTAATGTATCGAGAAGCCCCTGTTTCTCGCCATGTGCCATGACACCAAAGACAACCGGTTTCGCGAGCTCCATGCCAGCCCCTTCAAAGGGATGGGAAAAGGAAAGTTTCAGGTGTACCGTGCGGTTCTCATCGGGCATCACCATGGAATCAGAGGGTATGAGCATTCCAAAGTGAGCCGCCGACGGTCCTGAAAATGTAAAGAAAAATAGGGCCGAAAAAAGAAATACAAGATATTTTTTCACAGTTCCCCCCTTATCGAGTAATAAATTTTGCCATCTGAAGATGATGGTTAACAGAAAAAGCTTCTGAAAGCAATTCTCCCGAACACTTTATCGCCTAAAATATTCCATGAATTATCTGGAAACAGTCAGGACAAAGGAAAGGTATTATATGCAGGGATGCCTCGTCGGAAAAGTACTGGTTAGATAACCAAAGATGTCGTGACTATGCCATTCTCGGCGCTTTGATCTGCCTGTCGGGCGAATACTTCAGCTCCAATCGTCTCGCCACGTCACTCATGCCGTAACAGCAGATAAAATATAAAACGGCGATGGTCGTATAGATCTCAAAGGGATAAATCATAAGTCTGTTATTGACGGTCTGTGCCACCGTCGTCAGCTCAAAGACACCGATAATGTATGCTAACGAGGTGTCCTTGAAAAGGGCGATGAATTGTCCCACAATGGCGGGTATCATTATTTTCAGTGCCTGCGGCAGGACGATAAATCGCATTGTTTTAAAATAACTGAGGCCCGAGGCCGTCGCCGCCTCGGTCTGACCACTCGGTATTGCACTGACACCGGCACGAACGATCTCCGCCAGATAGGCACCGGAAAAAACCGTAAAGGCGATAAGCGCGCTCCAGAAAACATCTATCTGCATCCCCGTTAAGATGGGAGAGAAGAAATACACCCAGAATATAACCATAATAAGGGGATTACCGCGTATCAATTCGATATAGAGTACGCTCGGCGTACTGACAAGAGGACTTCTGCTCAGTCGTCCCAGGCCGGCCAGAAGACCGAAGGCGAAACTGACGGTCAGTGAAATAAGGGCGAGCAGGATACTGAGAGAAAGCCCTCCCAGTCCGTGGAATACCTCTCCCCCTCCCCCGTGCGGAAATGTCCATATCAGCAGTGCCTGGAAGTTATTCACTATCACCTCCCAGTTAAAGCCCCAGATTCCATATCCGATGACACCCAGAAAAGCGACAAAGAAGAGGATGAAAGCGCCCTTCCCTGAGACAATCAATACCCTGAGAAGATTTTCAGCCCACCGTGCCCCGCTTGAGAGATACAGTTCCTCGACCTGATCCGCTTTCCGTCTCCTTTCCCCCATAAAAAACGTCATCGCACCGATCACCCTATTGATGAGGGTGCCGAGCATAAAGAGGGGCCTCACGAGGAGTGCAAGGATCTTATCTATGATATTCAGATCTTTTTTCCCGATCTTGAGATGATGATTCACGCTGTTCATGAACATGCTGATAATAAGGGAGAGACTGAGGTATATCACCGTTGCCGCCGTCGTTGCCTCAAAACCCCGGAACGTAAATGATTCTATCTGCTGAGCCTGCCAGCAGAGATCTGCCACACCGATAACCATGGCAAGCGATGAATTCTTCATATTATTGAGAAGTTCGCTTCCCAGAGGGGGCATGATGATTCGAAAGGCCTGAGGAAGTATGACAAAACGGAGGGCCTGTATCCTGCTCAGACCCGAAGATGCCGCAGCCTCCAGATGTCCCCGGGGTATAGCCTGGATTCCCGCCCGGACCACCTCGGCAATAAATGCGGAGGTATAAATACTCAAACCACCGGTGGCTGCCCACAATTCAAAATTATGATCGTAGAGAAATTCCCTGGCCGTTTCCGGCAAACCGAGGGGAAAGGCGAAATACCAGAAAAAAAGCTGAACCAGAAGAGGTGTATTCCTGAAGAATTCAACAAAGGCCGTGGAAAAGTAGTAGAGCGGTTTAAACTGAGACAGACGCGCAATCCCGAAAAGTGTCCCCAGAATAAGAGAAATAACGGTGCTGATCAGCGTAATTTCGATGGTGAGTATGAGGCCGCGCAGCAGCCAGACGCCAAAAACCTCCTCATAGGTGGGATTCATCTCCCAGAGGACGGCCCAGTGAAAATCATACCCGAAATCGACCTGTGTAAAAAAGAGTACAATGGCAACGACAATTGCAGCCACAACTGCCATCTGTTGTAATAAATATTTCCAGGAATTCATTATAAAGACAATTCCTACCTACATCACACTTTCAGTAACAATTATGTAGAAACTGCGACCCGGTCCTCCAGGTCGCAGTTTCTGTTCCTATCAGTCTACGCAGTAAACTTATTCGTCGAATACTACGGCCACATTTCGAGCTTTTCAGTCATGGGGAAGTAGTAAGGAGTATCGGAACCATACCATTTGTTGTATATATTCATGTAGGCTCCGTCCTTCCACATATCCTGAAGGGCAAAATTGACGGCGTCGCGCCAGTCACTGTCATTTTCGGGAAGACCGATTCCGTAAGGCTCATCGCTGAAGAAATCTCCGACCAGCTCATATTTTCCGGGTTGCTTCGCGGCATATCCGAGAAGAATCGTGCTGTCGGTACTCCAGCCGGCCACTTTACCCTGCTGAAGTGCCAAGAAGCATGTGGGTTCATCCTGGAAGCTGACAACCTTCGGTTTTGAATCTCCCATTGCCTTCATAAGGTTTATGATATTCTTCTCACTGGTGGTACCCTGCATGGACGCCATCTTCTTGCCGACAAAGTCTTTATGGCTTGAATATTTTCCTTTCTTGGCCAGGATCTTCTGTCCATCAAAGAAGTAGGTAATCGAAAAGTCGATTGTTTTGTCACGTTCACGCTTGTGGGTCATATTGGCGGTACTCAGGTCGATACGACCGGACGTAAGGAAAGAGATACGCGTCTTGTTATTAATCTTGACCTTCTCCAATTTAAGATCTTTACCCATCTGCTGTCCGATTCTCTTGACAACCTCGGTTGCGATGTCGACATCGAAGCCGACCCATTCGTTGCTCGCGTTAAAGTACGCCGCCGGGATACTGTTATACATCAGACCCGCCTGAACAACACCCGCTTCTTTGACCTTGTCATAGGTTGGGCCGGCAAAGCAAAGAGCCGGGACAAGCAATACGACAGCCAAAACTGCTACAGAATGTCTCAATAAATGCCTTTTCATCAGAAACCTCCTTTATTATAGTAGTACAAAATTATTGGTGCCTCCGACGCTCAGAATAGAGGCGCCGAGGGAAACCAAAAAAACACTAATGCGTTAAAATCTTGCTAAGAAAGAGTTTGGTACGATCACTCTGCGGATGATAGAAAAAGTCATCCGGCGTCGCCTCTTCGATTATCATCCCCTCATCCATAAAGGAGACCCTGTCGGCTACCTCACGGGCGAATCCCATCTCGTGGGTAACGACCACCATGGTCATTCCTTCACGCGCAAGGTCCTTCATAACATCCAGGACCTCGTTGATCATCTCCGGATCCAGGGCCGATGTAGGCTCATCAAAGAGCATAATCTTCGGCTTCATCGCAAGGCCGCGTGCAATTGCCACCCTCTGCTGCTGCCCACCCGAAAGCTGTGTGGGATAGACATGGGCCTTTTCTTCTATACCCACTTTTTTAAGGAGCTGCATGCCCAGAACCTCTGCTTCATCAGGTTTCGTCTTACGGACATTTATGGGTGCAAGGGTTATATTCTGGAGGGCTGTCATATGGGGATAGAGATTGAACTGCTGAAAGACAAAGCCGATCTCTGCCCTGAGATGGGTGAGATTAATGCGGTGATCGTGTATGGGAATGCTGTCAACAACGATTTCACCTTTCTGAATCGGCTCAAGCTTGTTAATACATCGTATCAGTGTGCTTTTCCCCGAACCGCTCGGGCCGCACACCACGACCACTTCCCCGGGATCAACTTGAAAATCGACATTGTTTAAGACATGCAGTTTCCCAAACCACTTATTAACTTTTTTGAAGGTAATCACAAAAAGAATAGCCTTTCCGCTACTATTAATACAACTTCCCGCTTATACTTCCTCGGCTTTTCATTGTCAACATCGAAATTATGCCTTTCATTCTATATTGACAAGCAACCACGATCGGGCTATCTTCGTCGCTGAGAAAAGTAGCACATTTATAAGGACAGGATTATTTATAACGGATATGAATGATTTAAACCCATCAAAAATAGCAATTATCGGACCCGGAAGGCTGGGTACATCCTTTGCCTATAAATTCGGGCGCGATGACAAAGAGATAACCATCTACTACCACGATGCGGAGCTGTGCAGGGAAATCAATGAATCCCGCCTCAACCCCAAGCATCTCACGCAGGACCTTGTAAAAATATTCGGGGGTGAAGACAAGGTTCCCCTTTTATCGTCAAAAGTTACGGCAACACATGATCTTCAGAAGATCGTGGAGGAAAACGATTTTATCATCCTTTCCGTCACGATGAACAGACTCCCCGAGATATTGAACTACATAAAGCCGCTGATCGCGAAAAAAATGTCTCCGACATGTCTTATATCTCCCATCAAGGGACTCGCCTCTGATGAAAAAAAGAGGGAACTTATCACCCCCTCTCAGATGATAAAGAACCACTTTTTCGACATACCCCATAAATTCGAGATCGTATGTATCGGGGGGCCCTTCTTTGATGTCGACCTGGCAACGGGCAGACCCGTATGTGTGAGCGTTTCGGGCAAAAAGGGAATCGCCAAAAGAGTCAGGAAAGAATTCTTCAAACTGAACAGAAGGGAACTTAATTCCTATTACAACTTTGATACCATCGGAACCGAGGCCTGCGGCGCCCTCAAGAATATTGTGGCAAACATAAAGGGTGTCACCGATTGCCTCGATCTCGGAGATTCTCTGCCGGGCACCATATTTGCGAGGTCCGGTGTCGAGATACGGTCCCTTTCAAAGATACTGGGAGGAGGGTTCCAGGCCTTTCAAAGTCAGGCCGGAGTGGGCGATATGTACGTCACCGTTTCTTCCATTGCCAGCAAGAATTACCGATACGGCAAATATTTTTATGAGATGTATAACGGAAATCCCATCGAGACAAACATACGGGTACTCGAAAGGATCGACGGAACACCCGAGGGCCCCAATTCCATCAAGAACGTCCATCGATACCTCGAGAGGAAAAACATGTACAGCCCTCTTTTTGACGCCGCCTATGAAATATTCAACGAGGGAGGAACGAGGGAGGAGATAAAAGAGAAGATCATCCAGGCCTGCCAGTTCGACAAAAGGGACAGGGAATATATCGGCCCCTTTTCGAGAATAATATATCGCCTTCTCCCCAATTTCTGGTACAGGAGACAGAAGGGGATACTTACGAAGCTCGGTTTCTAAGATTCTTTTTCAATAAATCCAATCGCTTACTATACTTGTCTTTGTACTCCAATCCTCCGTATGTGCTGACATCATCAAGCAAATAATTTATTACGGGGAAAATATCAAAGCCGTACCGGTTTAGATTTTTCCTGTCAGCCATGTCAACAATAAGGACAGAGTAATATATAGAAAGTATCCGTGTTTTTGAATCCCTCCTCATCAGATATGCCTTTCCCGCTATCGTGTTGAGGAAGAAGACGGCATACTCGTAAAGTCCTTCTTGGGATAGTTCGATCTCCCCGCTTTCGGCATTTATCTCTGCAAGCATCCATTCGTACAGGAGTTCCGTTGTCGGTTCCATTATATCCTTTTCATGAGAGAGGATATCCTTGAAGAGGGCAATGTTCTTTTGCCCAGTGACACGACAGAAATGGGCCATGTTTCGGATAAGCAGAGACATATCTTTCATCTCACCTGATACGACAGGCGGATGAGAGGAAAGCTTCGAGAGAAGCTGGAGAAAGTGCGCGTACGTTCCCTTTTCAAGCGCATAGGCCTTTATATAGTCTTGCCGGTCCAGATAATCGAAAAACTTCTTAACCGCTTCCCTCTTTTTCAATGCCAGATGTTCGGGATCGAGAGCTTCCTCACGAGCGACGGGAGGACTTATCTTCTTTCTGATCACCTTTGTCGTCTCAGGTTCAACCTTTTTTTCCTGATCGATCGCCTGTGCCTCTATTACCGCTTCCTCTTTCGGGGTGGTAACCTTCTCTCTTTCATGAAAAATAAAAGCGGCAGCAATAACAAGCGCGGCACAGGCAAGGAAAAGTATAAGTTTGGTACTTTTTGTCATAGTCGATACCTCACTTCTTGTTTTTAAATAGAGCCCATAGATGACAGTCTTGTAAAAAAGTCGATATTAGATGGCAAAGTAAAAAGCTTCAAATGCAAGGCGTGCAAATCCTGAGGAATGAGGCGTACTTACGGTACGCTGCAGTGACGAAGGATGCGGCGCAACGCAGAAGTTGGACTTTTTACAAAGCCATCATAGATAATCGAGGATCTGCAAAAGATCCGTTATCACAATATCGGGGGTAATACCCTTACATCTTGTGTCATTCTCCCTCAGATTCAACGATCGTGCATCTCCGGCAAAAAGCGCCGTTTGGAAACCCGCCTCCTTTGCGGGACATATATCCTTACGCATATCGTTCCCCACGTAAAGCGCCTGTTCCCTCGGGACCCCTTCCCTTTCAAGCTCCCTGGCGGCACTTTCGAAAAGATCGATTGATGGTTTTCCATACCCCAACCGGTAAGAAAAAAACAACAACTCATTTTTAAATCCGAGGTCCCCGAGCGTTCCATCGAGGAGGGCCGAAAAGAGAGAGGGAGTATAGAACTGCGCGTTTGATATGATTCCCATCAGGATATTCCTTTTCCTGCAGCCTGAAAGCATCTCCTTCAGATTCGGCATGGGGTAGACGGGATTCACGATGAGATCGTATTCTATCGCAAGGTGCCTCATTTCTTCCCTGTCATCGATCTTCAGCACCTTCTTCCAAATATCCTCGATCACCACCTCAGGGTATTCGACACCCTCTTTCCTGAGCCTGTTCTTCTCACTTTTTATCTCGTCAAAGAATTTATCAAGAACTAACCGGGCGGCCTCTTTTACGCCATACCTATGAAACAAAGCGGTAATCTCTTTCATACTCTTTTCAGCCTCTTGTTTCGCCACGCCGATATCACCCGCCTTGCTTATGAAGAGTGTGCCGTAGATATCGAAAAGAACTGCCCTCGCCCTGAAACCGGGCTTTCCCTTTCGGGTAGAAGTGGTTGGCACCGTCGCAAGTGGTTTTGAATATCTCTGAATCAGTGCCTCGAAAGACATAGCCCCCCCGATCAATAAAAGTGCAGCTCCCCGCCCACAGGACGGGGCTTCCCGGTAAGGAATATACAATAGAAAAAGAAAAGGTGCTTGTCAAGGCTGACCTATTTTCATTGACACGCTTCTCACTTTCAGAGTAAACGACCTATCGGAAGGAAACTCGTGCCGAGGGCTGATATGGAAATAAAAAATCTGATGGTAACCGGTGGCTCTGGTTTCATAGGAAGTAACTTCATTCGATATCTCCTGAAACGAAAGGATTTTACAGGGAGAATTATCAATGCTGACAAGCTCACCTATGCGGGAAATCCCGACAACCTCAAAGATATAGAAAAGAGCTGCCCTGAGCGATACTCCTTTGAGAGAGCCGACATCTGTGATTTCGATCAGATGGAGGAAATTTATCGACGACATGATATAGATGCGATCTGTCACTTCGCCGCAGAATCTCATGTCGACCGATCGATAAAAAGACCCGATGCCTTTATAAATACGAACATCGTAGGCACCTTTAACCTTCTGGAGATTGCCCGCGCCAATCAGGACACCTTTCGTCTCTTTCACCACATAAGCACGGATGAGGTATACGGCAGCCTCGGAAAAGAGGGCCTTTTCAGTGAAACCACCCCCTACAGGCCGAACAGCCCCTATTCCGCATCCAAGGCGTCCTCGGACCACCTGGTCAGGGCCTACAACAGAACCTACGGGCTCCCAACGACGATCTCAAACTGTTCAAACAACTACGGGCCCTATCAGTTTCCGGAAAAACTGATACCCCTCGTGGTCCTGAATGCCGCTGAAGGTGAAGACCTTCCCATTTATGGCGACGGGAAAAACGTCAGGGACTGGTTATATGTGGAAGATCACTGCGACGCAATCTGGACCATCATGAAAGGGGGAACCCGGGGAGAAACATACAATATCGGCGGCAACTGGGAAATGGAAAATCTTGCCATCGTCGAGATGGTCTGCGATATTCTCGACGAAATCCTCGGAGCTGACGCAAAGGGCCCGCGACGAAACCTGATTACCTTTGTGAAAGACAGGCCGGGCCACGACAGGAGATATGCAATTGATTTTTCAAAGCTGCGGTCCGAGTTGGATTGGGTTCCCAAAGAGTCCTTTGAATCGGGCCTCAGAAAAACCATAGACTGGTATCTGGAAAACAGTGAGTGGGTTGCCAGAGTAAAAAGTAAAGAATACCAGTCATGGATTGACGAACATTACAAAAGCTGACCGGGGGGCAACATCTTTATAAGGAGAATGTAACAATCATGGTAGATCTCGAATACATGAACAACATCAAGCTCACGGAAGTTCCTCATTTTCAGCAATTTATCGGTCATCTGTTCCTGGGCCCCAATTACAGATTAATTGCAAAGGTCGATATCCAATTTGCAGGCATAGAAAATATACCGACTGATGAAAATTTCATATTCGCCATGAACCACACGGACAGATTCAACTACTGGCCATTTCAGTATAAATTATGGACGTTAAAGAAATACCCCTTTACCACGGTCTGGGTAAAGGGAAAGTACTACAGGAATGATATCCTTGCAAAACTCCTTAACTGGTGCAACCTGATACCCGTCCCCTCCATGGGATACCTTATAGAGGAATTCTTCGCCAAGAAAGTCGGAAGGCGTATCGAGAGGGATGAATACCGTGCCATTAAAGATGCCATTGAGGGAAACGATGAAGAGAACCATTCTGCAAACCAGAAGGGACGTGAGTTAGCCGCCCAGATCGAGGAAAACTTTATAGAATTCATCTCCCCTTACTATCAATCCATAATGGAACGGGTTGCCGAACTGAGTAAAATAGCCCTCCAGGAAAAGAATCTTAATATCATCATCTTTCCCGAGGGAACGCGCGCGACAAAACTGGGAGAAGGAAGAACAGGCTTGGCGCAACTGGCACTCAACACGGGAACGACCATTGTTCCCGTGGGCTGCAATAACACAGACTCGATTTATCCCGGCAGTTCCCCCATTGCCAAGAGCGGAAATGTCATCTACCGCGTGGGAGAGCCCCTCTCTTTTGATGGAAAGCTGAAAGACTTCAGGATCAACGAGGAATTTAAACTCTTTTCCGCCGAATCAAGGATAAAATATAAGGATAATTTTGAAGAGGTAACAAGGATTGTAATGGAAAACATCAATAACCTGGTAGATGAGCGATACAGAACGTAACGGTTAACAGTACCCTCTTCCGACCAATCAGCGAAAAAACCAAGGTCCGGCAACGGTATTTTCACAATAAAATAAGACGGTTGACAAAACAGAATAAGGGCGTAAAGTTCTATTATATTTGCCAATGTTTTGTATGTAAGTTATTGATATAACAGCAACTTATTTGGGAGGCAGCCATGCATCTCAAATTGCCCTGACCGCGCTCCTGACGGGCGTTCGCTGTCGGGAGCTTCAAAGCAATCTCGCAAGCATTATGATGCGCACATGCAATTTAGTATGACCTTTATTGGCGCGTAACCGTAATTCCTCAGAATTGAAGCAATATCCCATCGCAAAAGCACGTAAAAAAATTCTTATTAGATTCACCACTTTCTAATTCTTCGTGAAAGGACGAACAGGCAATTCATCAGGTAGTTACCTGTTGTAATCTCCTGTTCCTCATATCTGTAAACGTAATGAGATTCAAAAACAGACAGGAAAGGAGAGAGAACAATGGTTATTGTAGTTTCAGAGATATTCCCTCCGGAAAGTGCCAAGGATGTCGGGAAAGGGTTTGCCGAGCAGCCCCAACTTCCCGACTATCTGAAGATGATGGGACCCTATCTCAGGGGATCGGCCCTTCAGGGAATACAGTCTCTTGTGATTTTTGAAGTGGATGCATCAAAGATGGCCGATGCCATGATCGTCCTCGGTAACCGTTATGCGAAATATATTGGTATCCCGGGTTTTAAATATTCAATCAATGTCTGGTACGATGTAATGGAAGCACTGGCAATGGTCGGATTGGCCTAAACTCAAAAAAGGCAGGGCCAGTACCGGCCCTGCCTTTTTTGAAAACTGGTTTATCAAAGGTGATATACAATTCGCTTCCGATGATTTACCATATCTATACAAGCTTTTCGGCGCCTGAATAGACTTCTTCCACTCTTAACACAGTTGCGGCATTACCCGGGTGCTGTGTAGGGTTCCATTTTTTCATATCCTCAAAAACAGCCCCTTCCGTATGGTATTCAGTGGTCCCCTTGAATTGAAAGGCTTTGTCCTCTTCGGTAATGAAAAGAACAGAACCCTTGCTCCCCCCCTTAATATTTTTCCTCGTCTTGTCGAAGAAATTATCGGCAATCACTATTGTATTTTCATCAAACTTGCTCACGCATGTCGCATAGATAGCATTGGGAACTCCATTTCCATCGACAGTGGCAAATATAACAGGTCCTTTTCGCTCATCCCACGCTTTACTCACTTTTTCCGGCAGTACTGACATTTTTCCTCCTTTGGTATAATATTATATCTTTGAAGCTCCGTACTAAAAGACAATTCTAAAGGCCACACGACGCGGAATTTTCATAACACTTTCGCCACATCTTCATCAATAACTTTTCCTTAATAACGCCTGCTAATCAATAAAATCAATTAGAAGGAAAAAGCAACCATTGCCAATACAAATCTTCAATACCAAAGGGTGGAAAAACAAAGTACTGACAACGACAATTCTCATAATTTCAGAAAATCCTTGACGAATATTCTCATGAGAGGATATACTTCTTCCCAGTTTTGTTCTGTTTTAGCTTCATCAAGTTGGCCTGAATTTTCAAAGAGAGGGAATTATGGTCAGACTTTTAGAACCCTGTTTCTCAAAAAGAGAGGCGGGGTTTTGTTCTTTTAAGTTTAGTTTCAACAAAAATAGAGGGA